>Ga0209692_10000108_pt1 | contig 281166 bp, 269 predicted proteins | sample tdDd472_FD_187129 | JGI IMG/M metagenome (GOLD analysis project Ga0209692, IMG submission 187129) | Marine sediment microbial communities from the Atlantic coast under amendment with organic carbon and nitrate - tdDd47.2 (SPAdes)... | ecosystem: Environmental > Aquatic > Marine > Coastal >... | reverse complement strand
GACCACCATGATTTACACCCACACCATTGTATCCAGAACGATTAAGGAAATGAAAAGCCCTCTGGATTTGTAGGGCACAGCTCCGCCCTGTCCATCACATTAAGAGCGACTGGAGAAAGATAGTGAATCCATAGTAAATTTTTCAGAAAAAAACAATAAGAGAATCCTTTCGTTTTGGCGCTTTAATCAGCATATCCCGTACCTCTTTATTTTCCGCCACAGGGTGACCCTGGAAATGCCTAAAGCCCGTGCTGCAGTCTCACGGCTGCCTGGAAATTTTTCAAGGGCCGCCATGATCCTTTGTTTATCTGCTTCAAGTTTTTCCGTCTTTGAATCTTCAGGCCGCAGGGCGTTGATGAACGCGGTTCCTGCTGCTGCAGGCCTCGGAACCGGGCGTCTGATCCGGGTGGGCAGGGCATCCAGCCTCAATGTCTTTTCCCGGCTCATCACCATGGCATGTTCGACCGCATTCTGGAGTTCCCGGATATTGCCCGGCCAATGGTATTGGTCCAGGCATTTTCTGGCCCGGGCTGAGATGGCGGTGAATCTTTTTTGCTCAGGATGTTTTTCAATGAAGTGGCCGGCCAGTTTCATGATGTCTTCGGGCCGTTCCCGCAGGGGGGGCAGATGGATGGCCACCACCGAAATCCTGTAGTAGAGATCCTGGCGGAATTCCCCGGTTTCGCAGTGCTCAAGCAGGTCCAGGTTTGTGGCACAGATAATGCGCAGGTTCACCTTATAAGTTTTATCGTCCCCCACGGGCCGGATTTCGTTTTCCTGGAGGGCCCGGAGAAGCTTGACCTGGAGCCGTTTTTCAATGTCACCGATCTCATCCAGGAACAGGGTGCCTCCTTCGGCCTCCCTGAAGAGGCCGGGCCGATCCGAACTGGCCCCGGTAAAGGCCCCTTTGACATGGCCGAAGAGTTCCGATTCCAGAAGATCCCCGGGCAGGGCACCGCAGTTCACCGCCACAAAGGGCTGATGACTCCGGCTGCTCTGGGAGTGGATAAGCCTGGCCGTTACCTCCTTGCCCACACCGGTTTCCCCGGTGATTAATACCGGGGTATCCACTTCGGCACAGCGCAGGGTGGTGTAAAAAACATTTTCCATGGCCTTGCCTGTGCCGATCATCTTTGTTTTAAGATCTTCCTGGCGGAGTTTGCGCCTGGCGTGAAATAGCTGGCGGTCCTTTTCCTCCAGGCTTTTCTGGAGGCTGATGTCCGAGAGCAGTACATTGCAGGACACGGGCCTGCCTGTGTCATCCCGGTTAAACATGAGGTGGAACATCATGGGTGTCTTGGTCTTTTTATCCCCGTGAATGACATAGAATTCAAATTGGAATTCAGTATTCGACTCCCGCATTTTTCTGGCAGCATTCTCAATGATGGTGCGTTCTTCGGGCAGGACAAGTGTGAGGACATCCCTGCCCACCAGTTTTTCCTTGGATGCCCCGGTCATGTTCAGGAAGGTTTTGTTGATGTCCAGGATTTTCAGGTCCAGATCAATGAGCCAATAGCAGACCCCGATATAATCCAGCATCTTTTTCATCTGCCCGTAATCCGGGGGCTGAACCTCTCTTTTTTCTTCGGCCATGACACCTCTCATTTTTTACAGATGTTTCAATTTTTAATATGTTGCATATTTATGTTCCAAATGAAACATAAAAAATGAAACTTTATAATTGTAATACCCAATTATAGGCCTTACGGCATTCCGGTCCGAATCATGCAATACCTGGAATGTTAAGAACATGTCTGAAATCAACGGGAGGAGTTCATGAAGGAAATCTGTAGAGATCTTGAAGCCGAATATGAGGATCTGGACAAGCTGGTCAAGGGGCTTGATGAAACGCAGTGGGGCAGGGCGGTTCCCTTTGGGGGCTGGACTATCAAGGACGAAATCAGCCATCTGGCCTATTTTGACCGGGCTGCCTATTTTTCCGCCGCAGACCTGGAAGCCTTTAATAAAAATGTGGAAGAAATGGTTGAAGGGTTTGTGGATTTTGACCAGATGCATGACAAGGTCAACAAAGAGGGCAATGACATGGACCCGGATCAACTCCTGGCCTGGTGGCGAAAGGAACGGGGCCGTTTGCTGTCGGCCTATGCCGGCCTGGACCCCAAGGTAAGATTGCCCTGGTACGGCCCCCCCATGAGCGCCAGGTCCTCGGCCACGGCCCGGCTCATGGAAACCTGGGCCCACGGCCAGGATATTGCCGATGCCCTATGTGTTATCCGCACCCCAACGGACCGGCTCCGGCATATCGCCCATATCGGGGTCTCCACCTTTACCTGGTCCTTTAAAAACCGGCAGATGGATGTGCCGGAAACCAAGGTGAGGGTGGAATTGGAGGCCCCGTCCGGAGCCCGATGGGACTGGGGCCCGGAAGATGCCCCGGACCGGGTGACCGGCCCTGCACTGGACTTTTGTCTGGTAGCGGTTAAGCGCCGCCATCCCGGGGATACCACCTTGGATATCCGGGGGAAAATCGCCTCCCAGTGGATGGACATCATCCAGGCCTTTGCAGGGCCTCCTGAACAGGGGCCCAAATCCGGTGAAAGAGTCATCAGCTGAAATTCAATCTGAAAAAAAAGGAAATGAACATGGCAGCAGAAAAGAGCACGGACTATTTCAACAAGGAACACAATCAATTACGTATGGCGGCCCGGGATCTGATTAAAAAAGAGGTGCTTCCCCATATCGACGACTGGGAGGAGGCCGGGGAATTTCCAGTGGATATGTACCGGCTTTTCGGGGAACTTGGGTTTCTGGGGGTGGGCTTCCCGGAGGAGATCGGCGGAACCGGTGGCGATGTCTTTGATGTGGTGCTCATGAATGAAGAGATTATGCGGTCCGGGTCCGGAGGATTTGCCGCCGGAATCGGGTCCTTGAACATCGCCCTGCCGCCCATCGTGAAAAAAGGGACGGCCGAGCAGAAAGAACGCTTTGTCCGGCCCGTGTTTGAGGGAAGAAAGATAGCGGCCCTGGGTATTACCGAGCCCGGAGGGGGATCGGATGTGGCCAGTATCCAGACCACGGCTGAAAAGGAGGGTGACCATTATATTGTAAACGGTGCCAAAACCTTTATCACCTCAGGAGTGCGGGCGGATCAGCTCACCTGTGCCGTGCGTACCGGTGGCCCCGGAGCCGGAGGCATTTCTTTTCTGGTCATTGAAAAGGATACCAAAGGGTATTCTGTGGGTAATAAACTGAAGAAAACCGGGTGGTGGGCCTCGGACACGGCCGAGATCTTTTTTGACAATTGCCCGGTGCCGGTGGAGAATCTCATCGGGGAAGAAAACCAGGGCTTTTACACCATCATGGAAAATTTTCAGATGGAGCGCCTTCAATTAAGCGTCATGGCTTATATGACTGCCCAGATGGCCCTGGATGAGGCCACGAGATATGCCAAAGAGCGCCAGGCCTTCGGCAAAGCCCTCAACGGTTATCAGGTGACCCGGCATAAGCTGGTGGATATGGCCACCCTCACCGAGGTGGCCAGGGAATTTACCCTGAGGGTGGCCTCAAAAATCAACCAAGGCGTTGACCAGATCAAGGAAATTTCCATGGCCAAAAACTTTGCCTGCTCGGTGAGCGACAAGGTGACCTATGATGCGGTGCAGTTGTTCGGGGGATACGGGTATATGAGGGGATATCTGGTGGAGCGTCTCTACCGGGACAACCGGATTCTCTCCATCGGCGGCGGCACCACTGAAATCATGAAGGAGATTATTTCCCGGCTCATGTAATCAGGTTCATGGCCCTGGCCCTGGCCATGAGGTCCCGGGCCAGTCGGATGGTGGCCTGGTCTACCATCTTGCCCTCCACGGCTACCGCCCCCCGGGCGGGTCCCCCTTTTTCTGCCGCCTTAAGAATGGTTTGGGCCCGGGATATTTCCCGGGCAGAAGGGGAAAAAACTTGGTTGATTACCGGGATCTGATCCGGGTGAATGGCCCACTTTCCATCGCAGCCAAGGGCCTTTGCCATGGCCGCAGAGGCCTTAAGGCCTTCCAAATCCCTGAAATTTCCGAAAGGTGCATCAATGGCCGGAAGTTTGTTGGCCTTGGCAGCCATTATCATGCGGCTCAAAGGGAAATGCCACCGATGACCCGGGTAAATTTCAGCTTCGTTTTCCCCGTGGCCGGATATTGATGCAAGACTGGCGCCCAGGGATGCTGTATAATCTGCCACTCCGAATGAGAGGGCGCACAGACGGCGGCTTGCCCGGGAAATATCTGATATCCGTTCCAGTCCCTGGGCTGTTTCAATGGCCGCTTCAATGCCCATGGGGCTGTCAAAATGGTTTTCCAGTTCAATCCCCCGGAGCAGACGGTCCAGAAAATGGATATCTCCGGCAGAGTTTACCTTGGGTAACACCAGGTAATCAATCCGGTCTCCGGCTGCTCCGGCCACCTCAAGGGCATCTCGGAAGCAAAAAGGGGTATCCGGGGCGTTGATTCGGACGGCAAGGGTTTTGGTTCCCCATTCCAGGTCCTTCAAGGAGGAGACAATGACCTGTCTGGCTCCGGCTTTTTCGTCAACAGGCACGGAGTCTTCCAGGTCCAGCATGATGACGTCGGCATCGGATACGCTTGCCTTTTGATGCATGGCCAACCTGTGCCCGGGCACGGAAAGAATGGATCTTACAGGTTTTACAGCACTTTTTTGACAGGTATTGTCATTCATTTACCCTCTCCGAAGTTAATGTGAGCCATCAGGACCTGAGCCGCGAGTATATCTGTAGAGGCTCTTTTACCCCTTTTAACCGGGTAAATTCTCTATCATACACCAGCCACACGCCTTGGATAATCTGTTTGGTCGCTTCCCCGGTCAGAATATCCCCGCCCTGGGCATGGCCGGATAACCGGGCGGCTATATTGGTAACTGTTCCGGCTGCCGTAAATGTCATCCGGGTGTTCAGGGTCCCTTTGAATTTTGTCATACCCACCAGGGCTGTCCCGGAATTGATGCCGATGTTGACCTCAATGGGATCCATATCTTTTGGCAGAGACCGGTTTATAATTCGGTTCTGTTCCATGATTTTAAATGCCGCTTTGACTGAATTCATGGCATTGGGAATGATGGTTCGAAGTTCATCCCTCACCATTTCAATAATCTCGCTCACCTCTGACAATGGTGCGGCTTTTTGCATCAGGCGTTTCTGAACCTGGAGCCTGTTTTTATAGAATCTTTCCATGCCTATGCATAGTGTGGTCCCCTGATTTTTGTCAACACCAATATTTTTTTATCATTCTTGATCCATGTCAATGAAATGAATCCACGGGTGGGATATCCATAGATCCAAGGCTGCATATATTTAACCAAACAAAGGAGTCAACATGTTTTGCTTTCAGTGTCAGGAAACGGCTAAAGGAACAGGCTGCACCATCAAGGGAGTCTGCGGTAAAGATGAAACCACATCCAACCTTCAGGATCTTCTCATCTATAATTTGAAAGGCATTGCCGTTCTTGCACAGGGGCTTAAGGCTGAAGGTGTTGATATTCCCAAGGATATTGGCCGCTTTATTTCCAAGGCCCTGTTCACCACCATCACCAATGCCAATTTTGACGATGACAGCCTGGTGTACTGGGTTCAGCAATCCATTGCCGTGAAAAAAGAACTCAAGTCAAAATTTGATGACATGGCACCGGGGGAGGCCAAGGAATCTCTTTGGGATAAAATCGTGGGTCTTTTTGCCCAGACAGCCGAGGGTGATGCCAAGGCGGCTCTCCATGAGTCTGCCCTCTGGGTTGAAAACAATGAAGCCGGTTTTCAGGAAAAGGCAAAAACAGTCGGTATCCTGGCCACTGAGAACGAAGATGTCCGGTCTTTACGCGAACTGCTGATTCTCGGGCTCAAGGGCGTGGCAGCCTATGCCGACCATGCTGCGGTGCTTGGGGTGGAAAAAGATGAAATCTACCAGTTCCTGGTTCGGGGTCTTGCCTCCACTACCCAGGATCTGTCTGTGGATGAAATGGTGGGACTGGTCATGGAGGCCGGGGAGTGTGCCGTCACCACCATGGCCGTTCTGGATGAGGCCAACACCACGGCCTACGGGAACCCTGAAATATCGGAAGTCAGCATCGGAGTCGGCCAAAATCCTGGAATTCTTATCAGCGGCCATGACCTCAAGGATATGGAAGAACTGCTTAAACAGACCCAGGGCACAGGGGTGGACGTATACACCCATGGGGAAATGCTGCCGGCCAACTACTACCCGGCCTTTAAAAAATATGATCATCTCAAGGGCAATTACGGCGGTTCCTGGTGGCACCAGAATGAAGAATTCGAGTCCTTTAACGGCGCCATTGTCATGACCACCAATTGTATTATCCCCATTAAAAAGAAAAATACCTACCAGGACCGGATTTTTACCACGGGCGTGGTGGGATATCCAGGGGTCGGCCATATCGCCGACCGGGAAGACAGCAAGGCCAAAGATTTTTCCAAGGTGATCGAAATCGCCAAAAAATGCGCCCCCCCAACTCAGATCGAGACCGGAACCATTGTGGGCGGATTTGCCCACAACCAGGTCCTGGCCCTTGCGGACAAGGTGGTGGATGCGGTGAAAACAGGTGCGATAAAACGGTTCATCGTCATGGCCGGCTGCGACGGCAGGCAGAAAGGCCGGGGCTATTTTACCCAAGTTGCCGAAAAGCTGCCCGAGGACACAATCATTCTTACGGCGGGCTGCGCTAAATACCGGTACAACAAACTGAACCTCGGGGACATCGGCGGAATCCCCAGGGTATTGGATGCCGGCCAGTGCAATGATTCTTATTCCCTTGCCGTCATTGCCCTGAAGCTCAAGGAAGTCTTTGGCCTGGAAGATATCAACGAGCTTCCCATCTCCTTTGACATCGGATGGTATGAGCAGAAGGCTGTTGCCGTTCTACTGGCACTGCTTTTCCTCGGGGTCAAGGGCATCCGCTTAGGACCCAGCCTGCCGGCCTTTGTATCCCCCGCAGTGCTCAACGTCCTGGTGGATAAATTTGATATCAAGCCCATTGGTGAGGTTGATGCTGATATCGAGGCCATGATGCAGGGCAAATAGTGTTTGAACGAAAACTCACACATCTGCCGCGTTGCTGCACAAGTCTTAAATTATCATGTACTATAGTACACCCCGGTTTAAGACTTGCCTGCGCCTTGCATCTGGGCAGGTTTTCATTCAGCCGCTGAGTAAAATTGAGCCATGAAATCCGGGTTGTTCCTCAGTTTGTATGGGGAATAACCCGGTTCTTTTGTGAAGAATAAGAGAATATTTAAATGCCTTTTTCCGAAAAAATGAAGGGCAAGGGCCAGAGCCCTCCCGTCGTTGTGTTGTCTGAAATCTTCCGGTTCTGCCCGTGGCATTTTTGAACCATAATCTATTTGTAGATACGGATCAGGTGTTTATCATGCTGGTTGTGAATAACGCCTGTACTACCAGAAAATATCCTGAACCTGACGGTCAACCCCGGCGAAATTTCATCGCGATTTTTTTTGCATTGATGAAAACCGTTCAGCGATCTAAGATAAAAGTGCTGAACGCAGGCCATCTTTTCCACTGAGGAAAAGGCTTTAGCAAGGGGAGGGTATAATTATCCGTCATAACGACCCGGGTAATCCCCCCGGCTTTGCAGGGGAGGTTCCCGGAGTTTGGCGTTTTCAGGCTAAGGGAATTAACGCTAAGGAATAAGGGAAATAATTTTTGGAATCTACACCAATGGAAAATCCGGGCAGCGAGGGGATAAGGTTTGAAATTACAAGGTGGTCCATATTCGCCATCCTGATTTTGACCTATATCCTGGTCTATTTTCACCGCATGGCCCCTGGAGTTGTGTCTGAATTTTTAATGGCAAGTTTTCAGATTTCAGGTACCCGTCTGGGCACCTTGTCGGCCATATACTTTTTTGTTTATGCTTTCATGCAGATTCCCTCCGGTGTTATCGCAGATACCCTGGGTACCCGGACATCCGCAGTATACGGTAATCTCATTGCAGGTGCCGGCTCTATTATTTTCGGATTTGCCGGATCCTTTGAGATGGCCTGTGTTGGACGGCTCTTTGTGGGGCTGGGCGTTTCCGTGGTCTTTGTGAGTATCATGAAAAGCAATTCCGTATGGTTCCATGAAAGGGTTTTCGGCCTTATGAGCGGGCTGACTTTGCTCTTGGGAAATATGGGGTCTGTGCTGGCGGCCGGCCCCCTTGCCCAGGTTCTTACTGTTTTTGAGTGGCGGTCGGTTTTCATCGGCATCGGGTGCGTATCATTGATTCTTGCCCTGGCGGGGCGCTTAATTGTCAGGAATAAGCCTGGGGATCTGGGGTTTTGCCCGCCCAATTCATATGCGGGGCAGAACCATTCCGTCCCCCTTTCCCGGAACTGGGTGAAGAATCTGGGCAGCATTATCAGGGTAAGGGCCATATGGCCGGGGTTTTGGATTCAGCTGGGTATGATCGGGGCCTTATACTCATTCATGGGATTGTGGGGGGTGCCATATCTTCGGGATGTCCATGGTCTGAGCAGGGAATATGCCGCAGATCATCTGACGGTGATGCTGCTGAGTTTTGCCCTGGGATCTCTTTTTTTCGGATGGTTTTCAGATAAAATCGGCAGGCGCAAACCCCTGATACTTTCCGGGGTGGTCATCTATACCCTGTCATGGCTGACCCTCATGTATCTTGCCTGGTCTCCGGGTATACAGGGATTTATTCTTTTCGGGTGCCTGGGGTTTTCAGGAGCCGCTTTCGTGCTGACCTTTGCTGCGGCCAAGGAGATCATTCATCCGGACCTGTCGGGCATGGCGGTGAGTGTGGTTAATACCGGCTGTTTTGTGGGCACCGCACTCATGCAGCCTTTGTTCGGGTTTATTGCCGATTTTACCTGGAACGGTACCATTGAAAACGGGATTCGTATTTATTCATCCACAGACTACCACCACGGATTCATGGCAATGCTGGGCTTTACCCTGATTGCCCTTGTTGCCGGATTCAGAATTAAAGAGACCTATTGCAAAAATATATATGGTTAAGTCGAGGGCTTCATTTTTTTCATCATTTCAATCATTTTTTTTACTTTTTCCGGATTCATGCTGGTATGCGGTTTTACCGGCATCTGCCTGGCAATAAAATACCGGCGGTAGGCCTGTTCCGATGTATCGTTCTGCCAGTATCCGGTGAATTTTGCCGTGATGATGCCTGTGGCGAACAGGACCACTAGTACCAGGGCAACCCGCCCCTTGGGCATGGGAAATCCTGGGAAAAGTGAAAATCCAATGGCATCTTTCCGGGGGCAGACATCGACACACCTGAGGCAGGCCGAGCATTCCGCGCAATTGATGTCGGCCTTCCGGGTGATTTGAATCCTGCCCGGACAGACGGTTTCGCATTCTTTGCAGTCAATGCAGTTTCGGCGGTTTCGTTTTATTTTTCCCAAACTCAAGAAACTGAGAACGCCCAGAAGCGCGCCATAGGGGCATAGATACCTGCACCAGAAATTGGGGATGACCAGGGACAGGACTGCCAGCACAAGTATGACGCCGGAGGCGGTGGGGGATATATGGGTAAAAAATTCCAGCATTTTAATGTCGGCAAACCGGTTGTATGGGCTCTGAATAAATTGTCCCGCGGCAGCCACCGGCATTTTGATGAAAATATTCCAGATGAAGAATCCGGCAAGGGCGTATTTGATCACCCTCAAGGTCCGATCCGGCCATTTGGGAAGGTGGCAGTATTTTTTGAAAATCTTAAAATGGAGGTGGGACAGCAGGTCCGACATAAGGCCGATGGGGCATATCCAGCTGCAGAACCCTTTTTTGACGATAAGGGATGTGGCGCAGATGATGAGAAAAAGGACCAGGGCCGATGGATGGACCCGGTTGAAAATGCCGGTGAATAAAAAGTATTTCAAACTCACAAGGGCGCTGATGGGTAGAAAGGCCTCTACACCCGGGGGCCGTTCCACACTCAGGCGGACGCCGGTTTCAAGCTGGGCCGCAAACCAATAAAATTTTACCCCAATATACAGGGTGATGATCAAGAACGAAATCTGAACCAGCCTTCTGACAGGAATTGCCGGCAGCCTGGACAAGACCGTATCGGGTTGTGTACTCATTTAAATCTACCTTTTATTTATTCTTTTAAGATCGTGCTTTTTACGGGAAAATAGACCATAGATCAAATCATTTCATTGATCTGCATCAAGAATAGGGCCGGCTTCGAGGAGGACCGCCCGGGATTTGACACTTGGGGGAATATATGACTGCTTTCGTCCCAGCACGCAATTGCTGGTCGTGTCTGTGTGGGACCCGCTCATTGAGGCCGGTGTTCTCAGGCCAAAGCCTGCCCATAAAATAGCTGTGATGGATTTTGTGGCGGATGAAAACTGGGCCGTGACCATGGCAGCACACAGGAAATGGGGAACCAATACCTGGTTCCTTCTGGGCGGCGGGCCCTGCCTGATGACGGGCACCCTTGTGCTTTCGCTGACGGCAGGCATCTGGGGCGGTGCCGCGGCCCTGGCAACGGCAGTCTGCACCTATCGCACCGGGAATATTTTCCTGTCCATGGTCATTGGTGCCGCCATTGCTGCGGCGGGCCGGGCTTGTTTTAACGGGGTTTATATGGCGGCGTCAAACTTTGGGGGGATGCCACCCACCACAGGTTCATAATAGCGGTAGCCTGTTCTTTCGCCTACCATCTTATCGATTTCTTTCTGGATGGCCTGGCGTTCTTCACTGTGCATCCACAGATTCCAGTCTTCCAGGGTATTCCAGGTGCTGATAACCAGGTACTCGCCTTCACAGTCCAGGCAACTGAAGGTCTGGCCGGTGATAAATCCGGGCTGTACCGCCGCCAGGGAGCGAAGTCTGATGATAAAAGGCGCCAGCTTTTCCGCTGTGTCACTGTCTTTTACGGTCCGCCTGATAATGATTGAAACTGCCATGTTGCCTCCTTTAATATAAAAAATTGAAGAAAAGTATGGCCGTCAAAAGGAGGGGGAGTTCGGGAATATAATCAAGTCAATTTCCGCTTTAGAATTGATCGTGAATTCAGTCTACCAAGGGCTCGGATTTATTGCAATTTAATTGTAAAATAAGTGGTTAAGGCATATGAAGGATATCGGTGGTTTTCCCTGAAAAAAAGCCCCCAATAACCGGAAATCCGTTGATAGCGGTACTCGGAACGGGGGGCGGTTGATGCCTATACCCGGGTGCCGGAAATGGATCCCGGGACACCCCCGATATGAAAACGATGATTCATACTGCCTTGGTTCTGCTTGGGCAGCAAGATGAGCAAAGTCGGCCTGGAAGTTGAGTGACTGGGATCTGATCTGCCTGAGGCTTTTGGCCGGGTGTATCGGTATGGCCCTGGGGTATTTGAGTCCGCCACGATATTCACCCGGTATGGTTTTAAGGGTTAATCAGATCAGTCCCAGGTCAATGGCCTTGATAACCTGTTTGGCTTCGTCAAAGTCGTGGTCCTTGTCCAGTGCTGCCTGGAAATAGACTTTGGCCTTTGCCGTATCTTTGGTATCCAGGTAGAGGCGGCCGATATTGTAATAGATATAGGGTTCGTCCGGGTGGATTTTCAGGGCCTTTTTATACTGGTTCAGTGCCTGTTTTACATTGCCTTTTTTTCGGTGTATCACCCCCAGAGTGTTAAACACGTTCAGGGAATTTGATCCGGATTCCAGAAGCTCGTTGAGCAATTCTTCCGCTGCCCCGAGTTTGTCCGTGTCCATATATATTTCTGCCGCAGCCTGGGTGTACTCCTCTGCCTTTTCGGCTTGTCCCAGGGCCTTATAGGCTTTGGCCATGGCCTCATAGGCTTTGACAAAAAGGCGGTCCAGCCGGGTGGCTTTGGAAAAGGCATCTATGGCTTCGGTATGTTTGTTCTGGGCGGTTTTGATGTATCCGATATTGAAATAGTATTCCGGGTTTTCTTTTTGGTTTACCAGGTTTTCAAACAATTCCAGGGCCTTGGTGAATTCTTTTTGTTCAATGAGTTCAATGCCTTTATCAATGCTCAGTTCTGTCTGCTCAATGACCGGATCTTTTATTTTACCCATGGCCATGCCAAGCTTGGTTTTAATGACCTCCGGTTTGTAGGGAATGACCAAGAGGCCGCTGACCCCGGCCTGGCCCGCCTTGATGACCTTGAGTTTTGTAAAGGCATTGTCGGTGAGGAAAAAAGGGAGTTCTCCCAGTTGATCTTCCCGTCTGAGAATTTTGAGCAAAGCCAGCCCGGACATCTCTTCCATGTCGTAGGCGGCAATAACGCAGTCTACTTCCGAGTTCTTAAGTGAAACCCACGCATTGCCGCCGCCGTGTACGGCAACCGGGTCTGCATAGCCTATTTTTTTAAGTGTGTCCTTGAGTTGTTTTTGCTCTTTGGCGTCTTCGGAAACGATAAGGATTGACGGGTTGCTCATGGGATTTCCTATAATTTGTCCAGCAGGGGACGGTTTCTCGGGGGATCACCGGGCCGGTTCGCCAGGAAACGTTTTGCCAGGTATTGTTTGATCCTGTATACGGCATCTGGATCACGGCGGTCTGACAACTGGTAGAACAGAACCCTGATGGTCTCACCCTTGTATTGGTCTATATATTCACTAATATCCTTATATCTATCGTCCAAGTCTTTGCCGGTGTCAAGTCTCAATTGGTCTTCAAAAATTTCACCCCAGGTATTTACGGCTATAATTTCCACGCTTGCAACCCCTGAGGAACTGTCTGGACATTGCAGGAGAATCATGAGTTTGACCCATTGGGCAGGCCCCTCAAAGCTATTGTCGGACAAGGGCTTTACCGGTTGAAGCGCCAGATACAGGGCGTCGGCTGATATGGGCTCGTCCCTGCTTTCAAATAAGTTTAATTTTACATCCACTTTTATGGACGCTTTGCCCCTGTGATAGATATGGTTTTCAACCATCCATCCCAACAGTCCCAGGCATGTCCGTGATTGATAGAGTGTTATTTCCCGTGATCCGCCTGGTGTACAGGCGGATAATTCCCATCCCTTGGCGCGTTTTTCCCTGAACAGGAAAAATTTAAAGGATTGTCTGGACAGATAAGTTGAGCTTTCCGGAATTTTGTTGTTGGCTGTATTCAGTCTTTCACTGACCTTATGGATGAGGATTCTAATGTTCCTTTTCTCTGTGGCATCGATGCCGGCATAGGCCTGGCGGGTATCTGTCTCTTGGCCGACCTGTTTGTACATCTCTGACAGGCGTTTGACAAAGGTGTTGTCCAGCAGTCTTTTTTCAGCCTCTGACCAGTCCTGGTAAGAGTTGAGTTTCTTGACCTGGGACGGGGTGAGGTTCCAGGTTCTGATATACCTGTCCAGCAATTGTTTTTTGGGTGATCCCGGTTCCGGCTCTTTGACCATGGGATATTCGCACAACCGTAAGAAGATGGCATTTTTAATGAGGTTCAGCCCTTCCGGGGCATGGGCTTCATGGAATTCAATGACCCTGTCAAAAAGGACTTTATAGGGATCTGCCCTGTAATCATCGATACCGGAATTAGCAAAACCCTTCTTGATGCTGTCGCAGAGCAGCATGTCCCGATCTTTGGCGCCGGGCCTGTGGGACATGATCATGGTGGCTTTGATCAGGGCTTTGACCGGGTCTTCTTTTGACTTGCAGATATGCCATAAAATACCCTGCAGGATGTCTTTTTGTTCGGGGGGATCTACTTTGCCCAGGTCTATAAAATCCTGGAACATAGGTTTAACTTCTTCCCGCCGGGCAAGGTTCCAGACCAGTTGGGTATAGGCACCCTTTTGCAGGTTGGCCGGTAATATGGTCCATATTGGGATTTTTCCGGCAATCATGAGAAAGGTCCTGTAAAATTCTTCTTTGAGAAAGAGTTTGGGCGCTATCATGGTTTCCGGGGTGTTAAAGCCCGCATAGCAGTCCTTTTGGATATCGGCCTGGTCCATGATGAAAAAAGTGACTTCCTGGTCGAATTTTTCCCTTGAGAATTTTACAATATGATTGAGCTTTTTTTCCAGATTGTAATACCGCTGTTCAGTAAACCGGGTTTTATCAATGATCACCCAATAGTCGAAATCCGACTGGGCGGACTGGGTAAAGGTCCCCAGGGAACCTATGTGGTATAATCCCAGGATACAGGGGGCGGGGGACCCGCTTTTTAACAGAGTGTTGTCAGGTATCCCGCCCTGTTTCAATACCTCTTTGCAGAATCCGGACTCCTCAAAATTATAGATTCCCCCAGCTTCGGGTTTTTCCGGAACAAATCCGGGAAAACCGGACTGATTCACGTGAATTAAGAGGGGGATTTGTATGAATAATTTAAGTTTGGGGCCGGAGAGATAACGCAGCGCCTCACGCATCCTTACCACGTTATAGTTGGAAAATGCGGATTTCATCTGGTCCAATTTATGCTTAATGCCCTTTTCTGCGGGTGGTGTCCGGCTCATGGTCCATCCTGTGTTTATTGTTTGATTAAGAAATTTAGATTTCTAAATCATTTGATAATACGAGGCAAACCGTTTAAGATAATGGTCTGTATTATACGAATGAACCTTTACTATTTTCAAGTATGTTTTAAAATGGAGTATGAATGGGCGATACGGATTCTCCTCACAGTGGTATTGATCTGGACACCATCTGCATTAATGAGCTGATTTCAAAAAAGGAAAATGCAGCGGCGAAACCGGAACGCACCATCCGTTACAATCCTGATGATTATCGGGTATTCGTCAACGATATATTTAAAAAGATGAAAGGCCGGGAAGCTTTTTTATCCTTCAGCCGCCAGATTACCAACGTCAACCAGATTTTAAACATGAGTTATTCTTCGGCCGGGGATATTGCCGGGGTCATCCTCAAAGATATGGCCCTCACCGCCCAGGTGCTTAAACTGGTCAACTCTTCTTTTTACCGCCATTTTTCCAAAAAAGGAATTGCAACCATTTCAGAGGCCATGATTATTCTGGGAACCGATGAGGTCCGCCAGGTGGCGGCAGGTCTCAAGGTCTATGAAATGATGAAGGATATGGCCAACTCTGAAATTCTCAAGGAGAAAACCTTAAAAGGCCTTCAGAGAAGTATCGTTGCAAGACAGATTGCAATGGAACGTAAATCAGGTACCACTGATGTCCTGCAGATTGCGGCCATGGTGTATGAACTGGGGGAATACCTGGTGGCCCTGTTTGACCCCGAAACCTATGTCCGGGTGGAAATGATCATGGACGAAAGCGGGATTCCCAGGGACGAAGCGGCAAAAAAAGTTATCGGGCTGACATACTCGAACCTGGGACGGGTGGTGGCTCTGAAGCTGAATTTGCCCCAGGAAGTGGTTCATGCCATGCGGCCGGTGACCCAGATTCCCGTCAGCGGGGACTCTGTGACAGAAAAGGATGAGGCTCGTTATCTGTGTGCCTTTATCCATGAGTTGTGTAACATACCTGCTGAGGACGAGAACGCAGATCCCTATGAGGCTGCCGGTGCACTCACAGATAAATACCGCAGTATCCTGGGGATTGATATGAGAAAGGCCATGGGCCTGATTCAAATGTCCAGTGAAAAGGTGCTCCGCCATGCCGAATTGCTGGACATTGACCCGGTGGTGAAAAAAGACGGAGATAGTGGTGCCAGCGGGGCCGGGATCAAAAATAAAGAAGACCTTGATCGGGGTGTGAACCTGGTGAATGAAGCCCTTAAAGGCGAATTAAGCATCCACGAAATATTCACCCGGCTGGTGGATACCATGGACAAGTGTTTTTATTTTAACCAGGTGATCATCAGCATCAAGAAAAAAGAGACCAATACCATGGAGCCCAGGTTCCTCCGGGGGGAAAAACGTCCAGAGGCCGTTACCCGGGTCCTTGGGTTTAAGATGGAATCCACCCCGGACCTTTTCAATAATGCAATCGGCCGTCGGACAGACATGATTGTAAAAGATGTGGCCAAAGAGGCCTACAAAAAACAAATTCCGTCCTGGTATGTGAATCAGGTGGCCAAGGCTATGCAAATAAAGGGATTTGCAATATTTCCCGTGTTTGTGGACAACAAAATCCTCTCCATGATTTATGTGGACTGGGATGAAAAGGCCCCGGCCCTGACTCCTAATATCATCGAATATATCCGTGTGTTCCGGGAGCAGATGATCAAGACATTTACCCTCCACTCCAGATAGCCGGCAGTTTTCTTAAGCAACAAATCCAGGCTTAATATAATCCTCATCAATCACAGATAGACATTCTGAATGTTTTTGTGACACAGAATCCGCAGGAAAGTCAAAGGGCAGGGAAGGGGTGAGCCGGAGGAACCCTTTGATTACGGTAAGCGCATCCACTCTTGAACTGCCCGCCCGGGTTGACCGGTCCTGCACCATTGAAAATGCGGGAAATATTATTGCCATGCTCAAAAAAGAGGCAAAGAATTCAGGGTGCGGGGTTTATATGCCTGCATTATGGAGTTTTTATGCGCTGATATGCATGTCGAATAATCCCAATGCACTGGCGGTGTACTTAGGCATAGCCTTGATCTAAACCTCGACCAAAACATTATTTTGAATCTTTGATTTAGCAGATCCACCTCTGCCTTTTCGTTGACTTGCATAATAATGGGTTGACAATAAATTTGTTTCCATATTAAGTACCTAATGCTTCACCTGTCCAAAAAGAGCAAATTGTTCCGGATTATATCCTGAACTTTCGTTTATAGCGTCATCATTTTAGGAACTGGGATGAAAATAACCGCACCCATATTGGTGTTTTTCATTTCGAGTCCCTTAACGCTTAATTTTGAAAGGAGAGGTCGTCTAAATGGAAATGAGATTTTCTAAGTCTAATGATGCCATAGGAACCAAAAATCGGGGTAATGCCTGCGAATCAAGCCTGTGTACCCTGTGCCGGGCCGACTGCAAAGGCAAGTGCGAAACCTGGCTGTCCAGCATGGTGGGAAGAAAGCTGCTGTACCCCAGAAGTTTTGGCCTGGTAACGGCAGGGGCCAATAACACCACCCATGTGGGTGTCTCCTATAATTCCCTGCGGATCCAGGGCTATGCTTACGGGGCACAGGGTATGGGTGACGGCCTGACCAACTGTGCAGATGATTGCATTTTCCCCAATGTCAGCCTTGAAACCTCATTTGGAAAAAAACGGAAGACAAAGGTTCGCATGCCCTTGATGACCGGGGCTCTGGGCTCTACGTTCATCGCGGAAAAATACTGGGATTCCTTTGCCATAGGCGGGGCTCTCATCGGCATTCCCGTCGTCATCGGTGAAAATGTGGTGGGCGTGGATAGAAATTCTCAAATCGGCGGCGGAGAAACTAAACAGGGCAAGATCAAAAGCGCGCCTGAACTGGACCGGAGAATAGACACCTATCTAAGGTATTATGACGGTTACGGGGCCATAATTGTCCAGCTCAATGTGGAAGACACCAGAAATGGTGTGGCCGAATATGTGGTGGATAAATACGGGGACAAATGTATCATAGAGTTGAAATGGGGACAGGGTGCCAAGAATATCGGCGGTGAGATCCAGGTTAGAAGTCTTGACTATGCCATGTTCCTTAAGGACAGGGGATATGTAGTGGATCCTGATCCTTCCCTTCCCGAGGTCCAGCAGGGCTTTGAACAAGGCGCCATCAAATCCTTTGCCCGGCACAGCCGTCTGGGTTCCACCCATTTGGCCACCGTGGCCCAGGTTCAGGAAGATTTCATGAATTCAGTTGAATACCTGCGCAGCCTGGGATTTGAACGGATTACCCTCAAGACCGGGTCCTACGGTATGGAAGAGCTGGCCATGGCCATTAAATTTGCCACGGATGCAGATCTGGACCTGCTCACCATAGACGGATCAGGCGGCGGAACGGGAATGAGTCCCTGGAATATGATGCAGAGCTGGGGGGTACCCTCCATCAACCTCCATGCCAAGGCCCATGAATATGCCAGTATTTTGTCTGCAAACGGGAAGAATGTAGTGGACATGTCCTTTGCCGGAGGCTTTGCCCTGGAAGATCATATTTTCAAGGGCCTTGCTCTGGGTGCGCCCTACACCAAACTGATCTGCATGGGCCGGGGGATCATGATTCCAGGATTTCTAGGGGCCAATATCGAAGGGTCTATTTATCCCGAGCGGAGAGCCGAGGTCAACGGAAACTGGAACGAGCTGCCCAAGACCGTTCTTGAAGTGGGCAAAACCGCAGATGAAATTTTTGCGGGTTACCATGACCTGGCCGACAAAATCGGCAAGGATGAAATGAAAAATATTCCGTATGGAGCCATTGGATTCTACACCCTGGCCGACAAGCTGGGCTGCGGATTGCAGCAGCTTATGGCCGGTGCCAGAAAATTTTCCCTGGATCAGATCAGCCGTCAGGAAATTTTTTCAGGAAACCGGGAGACAGCCCAGGAAACAGGCATTCCCCATGTGACGGATGTGAACAATGAAAGCGCCAAGAAAATTTTGAACTCCTAGGTTGATTTTCTATTCATCGGATAAATAAAAGGCAGGTCCCTGAGGATTCCGGGGCCTGCCTTTTATACATTTTGGCCGGCATACTCAATCAGCTTGATGTATTTTCCAACTATTTTCCGGGATCGTCGGAAGCGTCTGAGTAAATAAACTCAATGCCCACCATAATTTCATCTGACATCTTTTGCGTGTTTTTGACCTGGCCGATGAACCGGGTTTTATTTTAGAGCCCGGCAGCCGCCCATACCTGCAGTGACAGACAATTTAAATAGAAACAAAAGTGCTTAACACCTTTCAAACTGGTAAAGGAGCCAGCCCCTTCCGGCAAACCCGGAGGCTTGGTCTTTGAACCGTTAACAGCAGTCTTAAAAACCTTTGTGAATTTCGTGGCCTGCATGGCCAATGACTTTTTCTAACACGAAGAACCCAAAGACTGAATTCCTGTAAATGTAAAACTTGGGGAGTTTTCCCGAATTAAATACATAACAAATCACTGCACTGGATTTTACCCAGATAGGCCGCGTAAAACCCAGTGAGTTCAAGCGTTAACCATAAAACTAAAAATTCGACAAAACCATAATTAAGACCTATAATGAGGCCAATCACAGCGGCGGTTAAGGAATCTGTATTAGCGGGTTGTTCCGCATGCACCCATAAGTCAACTGTCAGGTTTTGAAAACCATTATAAAATAAAATTATGAGCAAGTGGTTTTTGCCTTGTGTATGAGGTGGTCGATAAATAAATTTATATTTTTGTTATTGCTGTCGGGAAAAAGGACAAAAATAAGGTCTATAAAAAGGTAAGAACAGGGAAATCGCTTGTTAACAAATCGTTTGAGAGGGAACGGGCTTAAAACAAGGAATGAATATTAGAACATGAAATGGGATAAATATATAAAGAACTGTCAGACCGGACGAATTATTTATAAGTTGAGGAGAGCCGCGTGATCCCATGGAAAGCCTTAGACCGGGCCAGAGTACCGGGAAGTGACGGCGAGGTTAGCCTGCATGTAAGAGACCGGGAATTTTCCATCCGAACTGCAGGAACCGAATTGATGAACAGTCGTATCCACGGATCTGAAGAGGCGCTGGCTGAACTTGCCTGCAGCCGCCTTAATCCAGAATTACCCTGGCAAATTCTCATCGGGGGCCTGGGCATGGGCTACACCCTGGCCGCTGCCCTTGAAGAATCAGGTTCTGATACCCGGATTCATGTCTCAGAATTAATTCCGGCTGTTGTAAGATGGAATCGTGATCACCTGGGGCATCTTGCGGGCAGGCCCCTGGATGATTCCCGGGTAAGGGTGGAAGAAGAGGATGTGGTAAAAACCATCGGCAAAAGAAAAGCTGTCTGGGATGCCATACTCCTGGATGTGGATAATGGGCCTGCCGGACTTACCCGGGAGTCCAATGATCGTCTCTACGGCACATTGGGCTTAAAATCTTCCTTTAATGCCCTTAAGCCGGGAGGAGTACTGGCTGTCTGGTCTTCCGCCGTTGACGGGGCCTTCACCCAGCGGTTGAAACGTGTTGGATTTAAAACAGAAATTGTTTCTGTGAGAGCCCGAAAATCCGGGAAGGGCAGTAGACACACCATCTGGCTTGGGGTAAAACCTTAGGGCCACAAATATTATAAAGAGAACCAAAGGAGTACATATGAATATTGAATGGGCCTATATCAGAAAGGGCTGAGTCTCCTGCCAAAAAGCTCAAAAGTATTTTGAGGACAATGAGATTGAAGTGGATGAGATCGCCGATGCAAGAAAAGAAAAAATTGACCCGTCTCTTGCCTGGAAACTTATAAGCGGCCAGTCACGGGTATTCATCGGAAAAGGTAAAAAAATATTGGAGTTTCAGCCCGATGAAGGCAACCGGGAGGAAATCCTTAAGGCTGCCATGGGCCGTTCCGGAAATTTACGGGCACCGGCTCTGAAAACAGGGGACAAGGTGCTTATCGGTTATAACGAAGAGATTTACAGCTACTTGTAATTCCTCAGGCAGACGCTACCACCTCAGGGCGGAGAGGATGAGTTCCTGTTCATCCAGGACATCATCCAGGATATCCGGGGTGGTCAGGGGGTTCATGATTACAGAGCGGAGAACCACTACATTATAGTCGTCACCGTGATGGAGTTTCAGCCGGGTTCTGGAGACAAAACTTTTGCCGGCTTCCCTCTGGATCCGCTGGATGTTGATGTTGATTTCATCCAGGGTTCTGTTCAGGTCCGTGCGTTGGTCGTCATCAGCCATGGCCAGTTCTTTGCCGATGTTTTCCGGCACCACCCGGTAGGTAAGGATATTCAGTTTGGGTTCGGAAACCAGCTCAAATAAGGGCCGGGCCTTTATTTTTTCGGCAAAGGCCTTGGCGGTTTCAATACCATGGTCGATCATGAGACCGTATCCCCGGGCGCCCATGATTTTCAGGGATGCATCCAGAATCAGGGAGGAAGCTTCTCTGGAGCCTTCCAGGGTTTTAATGCCCAGATCCACCGACCCTTTCCGGTTCACGTACCGGGCGTGGTAGGCAATGGCATCCAGAGCGTTGGGATCTTTGAAATAGACCATGCCTGCGGTCATGGGCATGTAAAATTGTTTGTGGCAGTCAATGGTGACCGAGTCGGCCCGTTCAATTCCGGACAAAAGATGGGCGTATCGTTCTGACAGCAGCACAGGCCCGCCCCAGGCGGCATCTACATGGAAATGGATCTGTTCCTGCTCACAGATATCGGCAAGTGCAGGAAGGGGGTCGATGACGCCTGTTTCCGTAGCTCCGGCAATGCCCACCAGGGCTGCGATTCTTGTCCGGCCGTCCTGTTTCAGTTCCCGGATAAGGGTGGTGAGTTTGTTGATGTCTATGGATCGGTTCTCATCCACATCTACGGCAATGACGTTTTGGTTGCCTATCCCCAGAATTCCCCCGGCCTTTCTCAGGGAAAAATGTCCCCGTTTGGATACCAGGATCACCACCCGGTCGAGGTCATGGGCCTTCATGGCTTCAAAGAAACCGTTTTCTTCAATGCTTGAAAAATTGTCTTTGGGTGAAAAGAGGTTATTCCTGGCCACCCAGAGAGCCGTGATATTGGCCGTGGTGCCGCCGGTGGTAAAGGATCCAAGGGCGGTCATTGTGTTCTGGACATGGTCCCGGTAAAAGGTATCTTCCCGTTTGAAAATCATGCGGTGCATCTTGGCCAGGACCTGTTTTTCCAGGACCGACAGAACCTTTGAGGTCTCCAGCTTGATGAGGTTTTGGTTCAAGGCTGCGGTGATGGCCTTGAGGTGGACCATGAAAAAGGGAATGGCGGAGGTCATGTGGCCGATGAAATAAGGAGAGGCCACATTCACGGCTCTGGGCGCGATGTCCGTGATGATGCCTTCGATGACTTCGGCCAGTTTTTTTTGGGGATTCCGATTGATTTGGACGTCCATATAGTTTCGGGACAGCTCGGCCAGGCTTATTTCTTCGGTGACCCCCACATTCTGGTTCAGAAAATCATGAAGTCCGAACAGGATCTGTTCCATGTATTTGACCAGGGTGTTTTTGCTGCTTTCGTCTTCAGGGCGGATGAATACCCGGTAAAGGGTCTGCCAGTCGGCGATCAGGTTCTGGTCCTGATTTTTTTTGGGGGGGGCGGGTCTCTGGTCCTGGGCGGCCATGGTACTTTTTTATCCTTTTGCTGTTAACACGCTTGTCATGCCCTCCTTGGGGCGTAAAAGTCAATGCCGACTCTTCACAGGGGTATAAAACCCTTGAAAACCAGCTTAAAATATGGCAGGTCTACCTTAAAAAAAGGAGAAAATCAAATGGAACTTCATGTGAACGATATTTTAACCCGGGTGACCCGGTATAACCTCATCCGAAACGGCAGGATGATATATATTGATGTCCATAAGAAAATCCAGGGCCATCTTGCCGGGGACTTTATTGCCGTGCCCAACTTGGTGAACATCGTTGCCGTCCCCGAACACCAGGGGGCAGGTAATACAGAGGAAGATGCCCTGTCCGACTGCCTGAAGAAGATCAAGGGATTGGATTTGGAGGATCTTTTCCCGGCCACCCGTCCCCCTGTGGGTGATCCCGGCGCCAAGTCGGAATAAAATATCCTGAAATAAAAAAGACCCGGTGGCTGATGTTTCAGCCACCGGGTCTTTGGTCTATCATTATTTACAATTGTTATGCTTGGGATTCACCCATTTCAAGCCCCAGCTCCAGGGCTTTTTTATTCATGTCCATGAAATCCTTGGGGATAGTGGTTTCAAGGACCTTGAGGATGGATTCCGGCTCCACAAGTTTGGACAGGCCGATGAGGGCCCCCAGCATGCAGATATTGAATACAATGGGTTTGCCGATTTTTTCCATGACCGTATCATACATGGGCAGGGAAACATGGTGGGCCGCCACTTTTTTCTCAGGGGTCACATACTTGGAATCCATGAGCAGCAGGCCGCCGGGCCTTAAAATCGGGCCGAATTTCGAATAACTCTCCTGGGTCAGGCTCACCAGAATATTGGGCTGGATGACCTTGGGAAAGAGGATCTCAGAATCTGAAATCAATACATCGCTCCGGGTGGCCCCGCCCCTGGCGGCAGCGCCGTAACTCTGGGACTGGGTGGCATTTCTGCCCTCAAAGATAGCGGCAGCCTTGGCAAGGATAATGGCTGCGGTGATCACTCCCTGGCCGCCAGAACCTGAAAACACCAGTCTTGAACGTTCCATTTCCATTATGCTTTTCCTTTCATTGCAGTCTCTATGATCTTGTCATAGGCTTCACAATATTCGGGTCTGTCCGTATCTTCCACAAAAATCCCCCTCTGGATGAGGTTGGGATTGTTTTCCAGCTTTTTGGACCCAATTTTCACGGTGTTTGCTCTAAAGCCTTCCATCATCTGGGCGGCGTCGCCTTCCTTGTTCTTGCGGCCGTAGTAAGTGGGGCACTGGGACATGATTTCAACCACGGAAAATCCCTTGTGCATGATGGCTTTTTTGAGGATATCCTTGGCTTCCTTGGCATGGAAGACCGTTGATCTTGCCACAAAGGATGCGCCGGCAGCCGTGGCCAGTTTCACGATGTCAAAGTCATTATCAATGGTGGTGTAGGGGGCGGTGGTTGCTTTTTTACCAGGTCCCGACAGGGGAGAAAACTGCCCGCCTGTCATGCCGTAGATCTTATTGTTCATGACAATGGCCGTGATGTCGATGTTCCTACGGGCCGCATGGATGAAATGGTTTCCGCCGATGGCCAGGGCATCTCCGTCCCCCATGGGCACAATGGCTTTAAGATGGGGGCGGGAGAGCTTGACGCCAGTGGCAAAGGACAGGGCCCGGCCGTGGATGGTATGAAGGGAATGAAAATCCACATACCCGGATATCCTGGAGGAACATCCGATCCCAGAGGTCATGACGATTTCATTTTTATCCAGTTCCAGTTCGTGGATGGCCCGGAGTAAAGATCCCAGGACAATGCCGTGGCCGCATCCCGGACACCACATGTGAGGGAAGTATCTGCCCCTGACATAGTCTTTGAAGTCAAATGCGTTATCAGTAGTCATGTTAGACCCCCTTTCCCTGGATCATTCTCAATACGGTTTTGATGTCGGTGGGCGATATGAGCTGGCCGTCGGTGCGGTTGGCCAGGAAAACTTTCTCAGGATTGTCCACAGCGGCTTTAACCTGGGTGACCACCTGTCCCATATTCATTTCAACCACCAGCACAGCCTTGGCATTGGCGCATTTTTCCCTGACGATTTCAGTGGGAAAGGGCCAGATGGTCTGGAGTTCCAGGACACCTATTTTTACCCCTCTTTTACGCCGGTTCCTGGCAATGTGCTTGGCCGACCGGGCGGATGACCCGTAGGAGACCAGTACATAGTCCGCATCTTCAAGCCAGTGTTCCTTGTACATGCAGATGTTTTCCCAGTTGTTTTCGATCTTGTCCACCAGATGGCGCAGGAGTTCGGAAACCACCTGGGGGTCGTTGTTGGGAAATCCCCACATGTCGTGGAAAAGGCCGGTGACATTATAGCGGTGTTCCCCGCCGAAATCGGACATGGGAAGCCTGCCGTCTTCACGGGGCAGGTAGGGATGGTAATCAACACCCTTGCGTACCGAAGTTCTCAGGCGGTCCACCACCTGGAGTTCTCCGGGCTCGGGAATGACCAGTTTTTCCCGCATATGGCCGATGACCTCGTCCAGAAGAAGGATAACAGGGGTTCTGTAGGTTTCAGCCAGGTTAAAGGCTTCCACCGTCATTTTAAAGACATCCTGGTGATTGGATGCGGTGAGGGCGATAATGGAGTGGTCACCGTGGGTCCCCCATCTGGCCTGGTTCACATCCCCCTGGCTCACGTGGGTGGGGTTGCCTGTGGAAGGGCCGCCCCGCTGGACATTGGCGATGACGCAGGGGATTTCAGCCATGCAGGCATAGCCTAAGGCTTCCTGTTTCAGGGAAAAACCGGGTCCTGATGTGGCGGTCATGACCTTGTTTCCGGTGAGAGACGCGCCGATGATGGCCCCCATGGAGGCAATTTCGTCTTCCATCTGGATGAACTTGCCTCCCACTTCAGGCAGCCTTCCGGCCAGATGTTCCGCGATTTCCGTGGACGGGGTGATGGGGTAGCCGGCGAAAAAATTGATGCCCGCATACATGGCACCTTCAACACAGGCTTCATTCCCCTGAACAAACCTGATATTTGATGTGTTAGTCATTTTCCCCTTCCTGATTCTCTTTGATTTGAATTGCCAGATCAGGGCACCGGAGTTCGCACAGCATGCATGCGATACAGTCTTCCGGGCGAACTGCTTCCACTTTTCCCTGCTTGTCTAATTCAAGCACTTTCTTGGGACAGAAATGAACGCAGATGCCGCACCCTTTACACCATTCCTTGTCAATTACATGTGTTACAGATTTGCCTTTTCCCATAATATCCTCTTAAAAAGATAAACTATCCAAAAACAAGGCCCTTTGTTAAGTGATTTAATTTCGTATGTCAAGGATTACTCGCACTAAAGATAAATAGTATTTATTATTTTTTATTTGGCAAAAAAAAGCAAGGAAAAAAAGACCTTATGCAAGCGTTTACTGGTTTTTGATTTTGCGTTTTGTGACAACTTAAATGGTTCTACCTTTAAACGCGCACAGGCCCTTGGCTGCGAAAACATCAGGAGAAATTATGTCCCATGGCGGATGGTGGACCCTTGGCCGTTCCCGTGGTATAAACGGTCCATGGAAAATGAAAATGACAAAATGGTTTCGGTAATTATTCCGGCATACAACCGTGCCCATGTCCTGGACCGTGCCCTTGACTCTATCCTGGCCCAGGATTATTCCCCTGTGGAAATTATACTGGTTGATGACGGATCCACGGATCATACCCCGGATCTTCTGGATCAGTACAAAGGCCTGATCACGGTGCTCAAACAGTCCAATAAAGGGGTGTCCGCCGCCCGGAACCTGGGTATCCATAAGAGCCGGGGGCGCTTTATTGCCCTGCTGGATTCCGACGATGCCTGGACCCCTGAAAAGCTCTCGCTCCAGACGGCCTTTTTTGAGGCCCATCCCCATGCCCTGATCTGCCAGACCGAGGAAACCTGGATCCGGAACGGCCGGCGGGTTAATCCTAAAATCAAGCACAAAAAGCCGTCGGGCATGATATTTACGCCTTCGCTCAAGCTCTGCCTGGTAAGCCCTTCTGCTGTGATGATGCGCCGTGAACTCTTTGATATCAAGGGATATTTTAATGAAGATTTTCTGGTGTGTGAGGATTACGATCTCTGGTTGAGGGTGTCAATGGACACCCCGGTCTATCTTATTGATACCCCCTGTACCGTGAAATACGGGGGCCATGATGACCAGCTCTCCGCTTCCCATTCCCAGGACAGGTACAGAATCCAATCCATTTTGAACCTGATTCGGGGAGGGCTGTTGGACCTGGAACAGAAAAGGGCGGCAGTCAAGGTTCTTATCAAGAAGTGCCGGGTGTACGGCAACGGATGTATGAAACGGGGGCGGACTGAGGAAGGGGAATACTATCTCAATCTGGCAGTTGAACATGATCAGGGCTGAAGGTTTTTAGTTAAAAGAACGATACAAAGCCTCATAAATTCTTTCGCGTTCTGTTGTGTGTAAGTGACTGGAAGGCCAAGCTGCGTAAGGCTGTACTCAAGTATCTGGTTGTAGCAACCTTTATAGGTCTGATATGTTCATTTCAAAGGTATGGAGCCCGTCTTCTTCAACTGTCCTTTCACAAATCTGGCACCTGGAATGGTCCCGGGAAATAGTGATAGACACATTGGGTCCCATGATTACGGTTTCCTGGGTAATGCGGCCCTGGACAGTGACAGAGGCATGGGGCTTTGTTTTTTTTGTAAATTCCTTGAGCCCCTTTTTTTTCAGCATCAGGGTTTTATTGGTTGCCTCAATGTCATCCATAAAGGATTTGTACCGGGCAATTTTTCTTGCATGCCTGTCCTGGGTTTCAAATACGGCATCAAGTTCTTGATCAATTTTTTTTAGGGACCCTGACAGTTTCTGTATATCCTGGACCGCCTGGTCTACCCCAAGATGGTCATTGCTTGTTTTTAAATCGGTCAGCTCTTTTTTCAGGACCGTGATTCGGCCTTGGAGGCGTTCCTGTTCCTGGGCTTTTTCCGTGATCCGGCCGTAGAGGGACTGGTCTTCATTTTCAACCAGCTCAATTTCGTCTCGAATTTCCCTGAGCCTTTCCAGGGAGGCGCCAAGGCAGGTATCCAGGTCTGAGGTCCTGGCCTCTATGTGGTCGTTCACCCCCACCCTGATATGGGCGGGTTTGGAGGCGTCCGTCCCTATTTTGCCGGCCGCCACCCCTGCCTTGGCGGCTATTTTTGAGGCAATGATGACGCCGCCGGGGTTTTGGACTTGGCCTGAAAGCATGATTCCTGAATCTATGATCTCTTTTTGAATGACCACATCGCCGAATGCATTCACCTTTGAATTATTGATAAATTTGGCATAGACATTTCCCACGGAAACAATGTTGGCGTCTGTAATCCCGTCTGAAATATTGAGGTCTCCGGTGAGATTGATGGTGGCCCCTTCGATTTCTTTGGCCGTGAGACTGACCCCTTTTACGGAGAATCCGTCTTTTACAGTGCCCGTAACAATGATATTGCCGTTGAACTCTATGTTGCCGGTTTGAAAGTCGATATCACCGTTAATGGGCAGTTCCGGGTTCACGGTGATTTCGCCCATGGGATCCAGGTGAGGCTGTCCCCCCTGGTCCGCATGGATGGTGAGTCCGTCTTCGGAAAGTGTTGTCCCGCTTCCGGCTATGAATACCGGGTCCAGAGGCTCATCCACGCTGATCACCAAGCCTGCCACGGTCATTCCGTTTTTCCCGGGTTGGGGCGGGGTTTTGACTGCCAGAAGGTCCCCTTTGTCCACAAAGGGGATTTCCCCTCTGTCCCTGAAATCCATGCGTCCGTCTTCCAGGATTTTTCCGGGATTGGTGTAATCGGTCTTAAATGCATATGCCACGGAACCATCTTTGCCCTGAACCGGTATTTCACCCAGAGCAATCTGTAATTCCTCTTCCCGCTGCCCGGCTGTTTTGATCCAGGATTCAATGTTCTGATCTTCAACAATGCCGAAGCTGATGTTCTGGTTCCGGAGCAGTTCCAGAAGCCCGGGCAGGGTGATAAGGTCCTGAGTCTCTGGGTCTTTAATGCCGCTTTCCAGGCGAATAAAAGCCTGGGTAGCATCATCGGAAAACCTGATACGTACCAGGTCTTCCAGTTTTCTTTTTTTAGGTGCGGCCTCTTGAACGGTTTCCGGCGGTTCAAGCACGGGAGTTTCAGGGGAAGAAAACACGGTCCTGAGTGTGTGCCGGATTATATTGTCATGGGATGTCTCTGTTTTGGAATCCGGGTCAATGCCGGCAATGATTTGGCGGGTATCTGCAAAGGCCGGCTCAATTCCTGCCCGGTCCGCAGCCCGTTCAAAGAGTGTCCGGGTAAATTCGGCCAGTTTTTGAAATTCGCCGTCCAGTGATTCGGGGGTAATGGTGATGCCATAGGCTTGTATCCTGTCGTCTAGGGTGCCCGGATCTTTTTTCTGTCGGTTTGCCTCCCTCAGGCGGGTGCTGAGCCTCATTTTTTCAGTTTTCTGGTCATTTATTTTTTCTCGACAGATCCGGTCTTTTTTTTTCAGGCGCCGGGCAATCACAACCATTTGTTTATTCTGATGGGCAATGATCCGGTTGAGCTGCTCTTGTTTCATGTCCTGGCTGAATCTGTCCAGGCAGTATCTGACCTTTTCGATCAGATCCCTGTCCGTGGCCGGGGTAACCATGCAGGCATGGATTTCAGCCTTGTTGATGGCCCGGATCACCATGTCCGACTGATTCGAGGGCACCATGAGCATGCGCTGGGTCAGGGGGGAAATGGATTTGGCCAGTTTAAGTATGTTGTCCCCTTCCATTTTGGGCAGTCTGAAGTTGGATATGAACAGGTGGAACGGATCATCCAGGTTTTTTTTCAGCCGGTTCAGGGCCTGTTTTGATACGGTTTCGCAGACGACTTCCCATCCCTGGTCCTCCAGGAGCTGCCCGGCCCTTTCCCTGACTGCTTGGTCGGCTTCAAGCATAAGTATTTTGGGTGCAGATGATTCAGACACTGGATTCTCCTGTTTCAGGTTTGCGTGGCGTGTCGGACTCGGCGGGTTCCGGCATTTCCAGGCCGTTTCTCAGGGCAAGATCGTTGAATGCATCATAGAGGCCGGATATACTTTGGGTATAAAGGGTGTTGATGGATTCCAAGGGGTCCTGATCAGAATTCTCTATGATCCTGAGGATGAGTGAAAGTATTTTTTCAGGGGCAAGGGGGCGTCTGGAGGTTTTTTCTGTGAGCTGTGCCGCGATGGCGGCGATGTCCTTTTCAAGGGCTTTGGACTCATCATCATGAAATTTGGTGGTTTCCATGAGTTCGCAGTTGAGTTCAAATAATTTCCCGTTCTGGGTTTTAGCCAGGGCAAAGAGCTGGTCGCTTTCAAGGTGGTATTCATATCGGGTGATGCCCGAACGGACCGATTCGGTCATTTGATCTTCATTCCAGGGTATTGAAATATACTGGTGGACCGCTCCTTTGTTCACTGCCAGAATAATGGTATCCATGTCTGAATATCCGGTAATGAGGAAGCGGATCGTATCCGGGGATATTTCCTTTACTTGGGCCAGGAAGTCTGTGCCTTTCATGTCCTTAAGGCGCTGGTCGCAGATCACCAGGGAAAAAGGACGGGATTCATTTTTTATGGCTTTCAGTCCCTGTTCCCCGGTTTTGAAATGAAGGAATTTGATTCCCATGCGGTCCAGAACCGGTCCCACGTCCCGGGTTTGGTCTGGAAGACTGCCCACTGTAAGCACCTGGTGATCATGAACGGCTTTTCCAATGATCAGGGTCATGGCGTTTGATCCTTTAATTGATTTAGAACGGCTGGCAGGCCCCTTTAACAGCTGAATAAGTGTACCGTCAATGCTGGGGAAAAGCAATCCCAAATGGTTGGGCTTTTTTAGCGGGAGGTTACTGTACCGGTGGGTGTTTGGCTTTTTTCCGGCTTGACATTTGACTTTTGTATGGCTATATTCCGCTTTAGCGATTTAATGGATAATGTTGACAGCCTAAAATTTGTGAGGAAATAAATATGAAAACTTTTGTCAGAGTGATGAAAGCATTGTCCGATCCCAACCGCGTAAAAATTATGAAAATGCTTCAGAGCAGGCCTTTATGCGTTTGTGAAATAAAGGAAGCTTTGGGCATTGCCCAGTCCACGGCCAGCAAACACCTGAAACTCCTTGAAGATGCGGATCTGGTCCGGGGTTTTAAAGATGGGTTGTGGGTCAACTATTCCCTGGCCGATGGGAGCGGGTCTCCCTATTCAGCCAGTCTGATCGGAAACCTCAAGCATTGGCTGGAAGATGATTCTGCTATTCGGGAATTAAATGATGCGCTTCCCGGAATTGATCGCCATGAGATTGTGGGAAAATGATGTTGTGATAATTTAAATGGGTATAGGAGTAATTACCATGGAAATAAAAGTATTGGGCCCTGGATGTGCCAAATGTAAGAAAACGGAAAAACTGGTCCGGGAGGTTGTCCTGGAACTGGGGTCGGATGCCGGGGTTGAGAAGGTGACGGACATGATGCAGATTGCTTCCTACGGGGTTTTCGGTACCCCTTCGGTTATTGTTGACGGCCAGGTGAAATGTTCGGGTAAGGTACCTAAAAAGGACGAAATAAAAAACTGGATTCAGGGCTGATTCTTAAAAGTGCAGGCAGTGGGCCTGGCCCACTGCCTGCACTTGTCTATTATTCTTCTTTCCAGTCCAGTGTCCGGTCCACTGCCTTTTTCCATCCTTTATATAAAACAGCTCTCTTTTCTTCGTCCATTGCCGGTTTCCAGGTGGTATGGACATGCCAGTTTTCTTTAAGCGCATGGGTATCCGGCCAGAATCCCACGGCCAGGCCGGCGGCATAGGCTGCGCCCAGGGCAGTCGTTTCCGCCACCTTGGGGCGGGTGACGGCCACGTCCAGCATATCGGCCTGGAACTGCATAAGGGTGTTGTTGGCCACCATGCCCCCGTCCACCTTCAGTGATTTTAGATTCAGTTCATCCCCAAGGTCTTTTAGAATGGCTTCGGCAATGTCCTTGGTCTGGAAGGCTGCGGCCTCCAGGACGGCCCGGGCGATATGACCTTTATTGGCAAACTGGGTCAATCCCGTGATCACTCCCCGGGCATCGGATCTCCAATAGGGGGCAAACAGGCCTGAAAAGGCGGGGACACAATAGACATCCCCGTTGTCCTCCACCGTATTGGCCAGGGCCTCGATTTCAGGGGCATCCTTGATGATGCCCAGATTATCCCGCACCCACTGGACCAGGGCGCCGGCATAGGCAATGGAGCCTTCCAGGGCATACACAGGGTCCTGGGAACCGATCTGATACGCCAGGGTGGTGAGAAGCCCATGGTTGGAGAATCGTATGTCGCTGCCGGTATTAAAAAGCAGGAAACAGCCGGTTCCATATGTGTTTTTTGCTTCCCCAGGAGCGAAACAGGTCTGGCCGAACAGGGCGGCCTGCTGGTCACCCAGGGCGCCGCCGATGGGCACATCTGTTCCCAGGGGACCGCTGAATTCGGTCCGGCCGAAAGCTTTTGGGTCTGAGGACGGAATGATTTGGGGCAGGCAGGATTCTGGAATTCCCAGGGTATTGAGGATATTCTGGTCCCAGGCAAGTGTTTTCAGGTCCATGAGCAGGGTCCGGGAGGCATTGGTCACATCGGTGACATAGGATCCTTTTCCCGGGCCGCCGGTGAGGTTCCATATTACCCAGGTGTCCATGGTGCCAAAACAAGCCACGCCTTTGTCCACAGCTGCTTTTACCTCCGGAACATTTTCGATCATCCATTTAATTTTAGGTCCGGAAAAATAGGTGGCCGTTGGCAGTCCAGTAATCTGTCTGAATCCGTCCTTACCATGTGCCTTGTCAAGTTCCCGGCAGATTTTGTCTGTCCGGGTACACTGCCAGACAATGGCATTGTAAAGGGGCTCTCCTGTTTTTTTGTTCCAGGCCACCACAGTTTCCCTCTGGTTTGTCACTCCGATGGCGGCAAGGTCCTTTCCGGTGATACCGGCTTTTTCCAGGGCACCCCTGATAACGGTCTGGGTGTTTTTCCAGATCTGTCTTCCGTCATGTTCCACCCACCCGGGCTGGGGAAGAATCTGGTCGTGTTCCATCTGGTCAAGGCCGATGATAGCACCGTTTTTATCAAATATGATAAACCGCGTGCTTGTGGTTCCCTGATCTACTGCTCCTAGATATGCCGGCATATATATGACCTCCTTGAGCCTATCTTCTATTTGATTAAGCATTTCTGGATTTACATACAATACTTGATACAATTGATCAAATTTTTTAAGGGATGAATTTATGAATTAGTTTTTTTAAACAGCACAGGTAAAATTATCGTAAAATGCCTGATCTAATGGATATCCGCCCGTGTTGACGGGCTTTTTTTGTGGTATAGCACTTCAGATGTTTATATCTTATCAAACCCTATGTAGACAGGTGAATTCTGTTTTTTGGGGATAACACTTATCCCCTTTAACTTGGGGGTGTTCCGGGATTTGGAACACCCTGGAAAAAGATATTCACAAGGTGCTTGACAATAGGTGGATGGATTGATTAGTTTGGAAAATTGCCCGTCAGGGAAATTCTAAAAATTAAGGAGGTTGCTTCATGGAAGGTGCTCCGTTTAGTGTCAGCGATCTTGAACAGGGAGATAAACCCGCCCTGGTGGCTGATATGCTTACCCGTATAATTGTGCATTACGGCCTGTGGTTCAATGAGGTCCAGCACCAGATGGGCATGGAAAAGGCCCTGGTTGCCCTGGATAAGGCCACGAAAAACAGCCTTGGAGTTGCCATGAAACATCTGTCCGGCGCCCTTGGATTTGAATTGGAAAACGGGTTACCCAAAGCCTTGCATGATCTGGACGAACCTGCAATGGAAAAAATGATGGCTGCCGTGGCCAAATCCTGGCTGGCCAATGACGGGGTCTGGTTCCAGGCTGTGGAATTTGATCATGGGATGAACGATGCCAAGCGCTGCAATGATTCCTGCTGGACCCGATTTTCACCTTACGAGGCCCATGCAATTAAAAATATCCTGGGCCTGGGGGAGAATCCCGGGCTGGAGGGATTGAAAAAAGCCCTGAATTTCAGGATGTATGCTTTTATAAACCGGCAGACAATAGTTGACGAAGGACCCCAAAGTTTTGTATTTCAGATGAGCGAATGCCGGGTTCAGCAGGCAAGGCTGCGAAAGGGCCTGGAAGATTACCCCTGCAAATCGGCCGGCCTTGTGGAATATACCTATTTTGCCCGGGGCGTTGATTCGAGGATAAAGACCGAATGCATCGGATGCCCGCCGGATGCCCATCCTGAGGACTGGTTTTGTGCCTGGCGGTTTTCTATAGATTAATAGGGCTGAATAGGCCGATTTAAAAACAATAGATAAATCTGTAAATAGATTCTGTAAATATATAAGGAAGGGATTGTATTATGGGAGTCATTTCTGACAAGATTCAGGAGTTGAAGCAAAAAGAAGAAAAAATCAAGGGCATGGGCGGGGAAGCAGCCCTGGCCAAACGGCGCGAAAAAGGCAAACTCAATGCCAGGGAACGTCTTGACCTCCTCTTTGACGCCGGTACCTTCAGGGAAGTGGATATGTTTGTGACCCACAGGTGTACCAATTTCGGTATGGAAACCAAAGAAATTCCGGCCGACGGTGTGGTCTCCGGTCACGGAAAGGTAGAGGGGCGGGTTGTTTTTGCCTATGCCCAGGATTTTACGGCCCGGGCCGGATCTTTGGGTGAAATGCAGGCCAAAAAGATTTGTAAGGTCATGGACCTTGCCATGAAAGCCGGCGCTCCCATCATCGGGATGAATGACTCCGGGGGCGCCAGGATCCAGGAAGGCATTGACGCTTTGTCCGGATACGGTGAAATCTTTTTTAGAAATTCCGCCGCATCCGGCGTGATTCCCCAGATCTCCGCCATCATGGGGCCCACTGCAGGCGGCGCAGTTTACTCACCTGCCATGACGGATTTCATTTTTATGGTCAAAGAGTCTTCCTACATGTTCATCACCGGCCCCAATGTGATCAAGGCCGTAACCGGGGAAGAGGTTAGCTTTGAGGATCTGGGCGGGGCCATGGCCCATAATGAAAAATCCGGTGTGGCCCAGTTTGCCTGCGAGTCCGATGAAGATTGTATCGAGCAGATGAAGCAATTGCTCTCTTTTCTGCCTTCCAACAATATGGAAGATCCACCGATTTTACCCACCCAGGATTTGCCCAACCGTATGGATGCGGAACTGGATACCATTATTCCGGACAATCCCAACCAGGGGTATGATGTCAAGGATGTCATCAAATCATTAGTGGATGACGGTAATTTCTTTGAGCCTCACCAATACTTTGCCAAGAATATCATGATCTGTTTTGCCCGGCTCAACGGCAGGCCCATCGGCATCATTGCCAACCAGCCCAACGTCATGGCCGGATGCCTGGACATTGACGCGTCCGACAAGGCCACACGGTTCATCCGGTTCTGCGATGCATTTAACATCCCCATGCTCACCATTGCCGATGTGCCCGGCTATCTGCCTGGTTCCAATCAGGAATGGGGGGGCATCATCCGCCACGGTGCCAAATTGCTCTGGTGCTACTCCGAAGCCACGGTGCCCAAACTTTTGCTCATCACAAGGAAGGATTACGGCGGATCATACCTTGCCATGTGCTCCAAGCACCTGGGTGCGGACATGGCCTTTGCATGGCCCTCTGCCCAGATTGCGGTCATGGGTGCCGAGGGTGCGGCCAATATCATCCATGCCAGGGAAATCAAGGGCGCCGATGATCCCGTGGCCAAGCGAAAGGAAAAAATTGACGAGTACAATGAACAGTTCTCCAATCCCTATTGCGCGGCTGCAAGGGGGTATGTGGATGCCGTCATCGTTCCGTCGGAAACACGCCCAAGGCTCATAGATGCCCTGGAAGCCCTGTCCACAAAACGTGAACTGCGGCCGGCCAAAAAACATGGAAATATCCCGGTATAACCATTCGGGTCAGGAGAAAATATATGGATAAGAAAAAGATGGCTGCGGCCATGGCTGCCGTATACATGCACATCAGAACCGGGGAAGAAGCCGCAGCGGCCGCCGCCCAGATGCCGGCTGAGCCTGTAGCAGAACCCCCGGCACCGGACCAGGTCTTCCAGATGAACGCCTGGGGCCTTTCCGGACGCCAGGCCATGATGAACGCCAACACCATGATGCAGCTGCGGATGTTTAAATAAATTATACAAAATAAATATTTTTTATAAAGAGAGGACACTATGAGCGAGCACAATCAAGTCAAAATGGTTGAAATGAACTATGGTCAGGATCGGCCCAAGGCTGAAAATCCTTTGAAGATTGAGGATATTTCCCTCAGGGACGGGCACCAGTCTTTGTTTGCCACCCGGGGCCGTACCGAAGACATGATCCCGGTTGCCGAACAGATGGATGAAATCGGCTTTTGGGCCGTTGAAGTCTGGGGCGGGGCCACCTTTGACACCATGCACCGTTTCCTTGGAGAAGATCCCTGGGAGCGCCTGAGAACATTGAAACGCTATTTCAAGAAAACCCCTTTCTCTATGTTGCTGCGCGGCCAGAATCTTGTGGGATACAGGAATTATGCCGATGACGTGGCCAAGCTCTTTATCAAAAAGACCGTGGACAACGGCCTGGAGATTTTCAGGACCTTTGACGCCCTCAACGATTACAGGAACTTTGAGACCGTTGTCCCTGTGATCAAGGAATGCGGTGCCCATTTCCAGGGCTGCATCTGCTATACCCTCACTGAAGCCCGGCTGGGTGGAGAGGTTTACAACCTGGACTATTACCTCCAGAAGGCTAAAGACCTTGAGGCCATGGGTGCCGACTCCATCTGCATCAAGGATATGGCAGGCCTTATGTCTCCCTATGATGCCTATGAGCTGATCAAGGCCATGAAGGCCGAAGTTAAACCCCTGATCCACCTCCACTCCCATTTTACTTCGGGTATGTCCCCCATGACTCACTTTAAGGCGGTTGAAGCAGGGGTTGACATCATTGACTCCTGCATGAGCCCCTACGCTTACAGAACCTCCCACGCAGCCTTGGAGCCTCTGGTCATGAGTCTGCTGGGTACCAACAGGGACACAGGTTTTGACATCAAAGCTCTGGCCGCAATCAATGAGACCCTGGAAAGAGATGTTATGCCCAAGTACAAACATCTTTTGGACGACACCAAGGTCTCCATGATAGACATCAACGTGCTCCTGCACCAGACTCCGGGGGGCATGCTCTCCAACCTGGTGAACCAGCTTCGTGAAATGGATGCCCTTGATAAGATCGATCAGGTTTACAAGGAACTGCCCCGGGTCAGAAAAGATCTGGGGCAGATTCCTCTGGTTACCCCTACCAGCCAGATTGTGGGCACCCAGACCGTAAACAACGTGCTGTTTGATACCGAAGGTGAACGGTACAAGATGATCACAGCCCAGGTAAAAGACCTGTGCTACGGCCTCTACGGAAAAACTTCTGTCCCCATTGACGCCGAGCTTCAGAAAAAAGCCCTCAAGGGTTATGACAGAGGGGAAGAGCCCATTTCCTGCCGTCCGGCCGAGGTGCTGGAACCGGAACTTGAAAACGCCAGAGAACAGATCGGGGACCTTGCCATGGATGAAGAAGACCTCGTTCTTTACACCCTGTTTCCTGTGACCGGTAAAAAATACCTGATGCAGAAATACGGAAAAGAACAGGTACCCGATTCCCTCAAGCCCATCACCCTGGAAGATGTGAAAAAACAAGATGAGATCATTAAAAAGGCCAAAGCAGGCAAACTTATTGAACCTGCCGGCGAGATGCCTGAAAAGAGTGAATTTGCTCGGACCTTCAACGTATTTGTGGAAGGCGAGTATTTTGAAGTCGGCGTCGATGAAGTGGGCGGATCTCCGGTGATTACATACGCAGCTCCCGCAGCCCCGGCTCAGGCCCCTGCTGCTCCTGCAGCCCCGGCTATGCCCACCGCCCCCACCGCCCCCGCAGCCCCCGCAGCCCCCGCAGCCCCCGCAGCTCCGGCCGCACCTGCAGCACCTGCAGCACCCAAGCCGGCTGCACCGGCACCCAAGGCTGCACCTGCCCCGGCTGCTGCAGCCGGTTCCGGTACGCCGGTGAAAGCCCCCATGCCCGGCATGGTTATCAAATATGAAAAAAATGTGGGTGATACGGTAAATGAAGGGGAAACCGTCGTGGTCATTGAGGCCATGAAAATGGAGAATGCCCTGCCGGCAACTTCCAGTGGCACTATTACCGCCATTAATTATAGCTCCGGGGATTCCGTGGCCAAGGATGATGTGTTGGCCACCATAGAATAATATTTATATTTAATAACCAAGCACAGGGGGATAGGTTTGACATCTATCCCCCTGTGCTTATTATGGTAGGCTGAATGATCAGATTACCATAAGGAGAGTAGAGTAATGGCTTTTGAGACCAAAGAAGAACTTCTTGAAAAATATATAAAAATGGATAAGCCCAGCTGTCCCGACTGTGGAAAGGAAATGACCCTGTGGGAAGTTCCTCCCATCAATTTTTCCGACGGGCTCGGCTGGCAGACCCCTTATCTTTTTGTCTGTTTTAATGATGCATGTCCCTCCTTTAAAGCGGGATGGGAGCATTTGATGGACACGGTGGAAGCACCGGCCTCTTACAGGTGTTACGTTGAACCGGGGCGCGATAATTTTGAATACATGCCCGTATTCAGCCCCATTGGGGCTACCGGCGGAAAGCTGGATGATGCGGTCCTCATTGAGCAGGAAGCAAAGAAAGAGCTGTTGAAACAGACCTTTTCTCTGCTCACGGACTATTATATGTCCAAAGACTGGGATGAGATTCTGAAAATCTGTCTGGATCCTACAAAGCCTGCAAAAGCCCGCCTCAAGGCCGCTGAAATGGTTGGAGAACTTGGAGATGCCGATGCGGCAGAGCATCTGCTCAACCATAATTTTCCCACTCCGGTGCTCCAGGAAGGGGTGAAAAATGCCATTGAACAGCTCCATGAGAGACATTTTACCCGGGAGTGTCCCTATTGTGCCGAAATCATCAAGAAACGGGCGACTGTATGCAGGCATTGCAGCAAAGAGGTCAGCAGGGTTTAGTCCAAGAGCGTTTAATGAGCAGCTCGAACGAACCGTGAGACCATTCTCAGCGGGACCCAGGGGTGGAGTCAATTACCTTGGGTCCCGTTTTTATTTGGTGTACATTTTATTGCCCTCTGCCTGTTTTCCTTTGCTTCCCGTAAATTCTTTTTTACATCCACGTGATCTGCTGAAGCAAAAGAGTCCTTCGTGGTAAACTAAGATAAAATCAGACTCAGTATCAAATAAAAATTAAATCTTAATCTGAGTTGAATTTTGGTTTAGATCAGCCACAAAAATTATTAAATTTCAATGGGCGATTTATATATGTTTTTGTGCCTTCATTAAAGGTTTCGGTGTTTTTGAACTAAGTTTGTCCTGTGATTTTCAAACCTTGACAGAAGGGTGTGTGAGACACATTTTATTAGTTATTCCTAACACCCGTGGCTTTAATCCGGGACGCGACAGGGGAGATACCTATGAATGCAGAGAAGCGGACCATTTTATTCAAAGATGCGCTGAAGTTTTGGGCCAAGTTGGGATTCATAAGTTTTGGCGGGCCCGCAGGTCAGATAGCCGTCATGCACAAAGAAGTGGTGGAAGTGCGAAAATGGATGGGGGAAAGTCAATTTTTGCGGGCCTTGAATTTTTGCATGCTGCTCCCCGGCCCAGAAGCCCAGCAGTTGGCCACCTATGTCGGGTGGCGGCTTAACGGTGTCTGGGGCGGGATTGCTGCCGGATGCCTCTTTGTCCTTCCGTCGGTATTTATCATCCTTGGGTTGAGCTACCTTGTGGTGGCGCATATTAATCTTCCCGTGGTGGCGGCCGCCTTTTATGGAATTCAGCCGGTGGTGGTAGCTGTGGTGGCCGAGGCGGTGCTCCGCATTGGGAAGAAAGCATTGAAGCATGGATTATTGTATGGATTTGCTGCCATAGCGTTTATCGGTATTTTCTTTTTAAAAATTCCTTTCCCATTGATTATCGTGGCAGCGGCTCTCGGGGGATTGATATTTCAATACCGGGTGCCCCAGGTGTTCTGTTCCGGAGAGTTTGACTTCCAGACCCGGGAGTGCCGTATTTCCGATGAATATGAGAAGAGAGGGGAAAAAACACTTTCTTTTTTCCATATCATTAAGCCGGGCCTTGTCTGTCTGGGACTGTGGATGGTGGTGATGGGGGGGATCTGGCTGAAATGGGGTTATGGATCTGCCCTGTCCCAGATTGGTCTGTTTTTTACCAAGGCTGCCTTTGTCACATTCGGTGGCGCCTATGCCGTGCTCTCCTATATTACTGATGCCGGTGTCTCTGCCGGGTGGCTCTCAATGGAGCAGATGCTGCTCGGCTTGGGTCTGGCAGAATCCACCCCCGGTCCTTTGATCATGGTGACCCAATATGTCGGATTTCTTGGGGGGTGGCATCTGCCCGGGGACCTTACTCCTGCCACTGCCGCAGTTCTGGGCGCTTTAGTGACCACCTATGTCACATTTCTCCCCAGCTTTTTCTTTATATTCGCAGGTGCACCTTTTATCGAGGCCTTGGCCGGGAATCAGCGGCTCCAGGCAACCTTGACCGGAGTGACTGCCGCGGTTGTCGGGGTGGTGCTCAACCTTGGGGTATGGTTCGGCCTTAAGGTACTTTTTCCCAAGGGCGGTTCATTGGATCTGTTTGCCCTGGCAGCAGCTCTGGTCTCCCTGGTGTTGCTCCAGAAATACCATCTGCCGGTACAATACCTCATCCCTCTTGGGGCGGTGGGAGGGGTTCTCCACCAACTTGCCCTTTAATCCTTATTTGTTTACTTTTTCAAGATTAAAAGACCTGTAAATGATCATTTCCCCGTTCCGTTTGGCTGGATCCAATTGAACGGTTTCGATTTCGGCCAATTTTTTTTCAGCCTCCTGGCGTGATGGAATTGTCTTCAGGCCCTTGCTCACGATTTGCCCGGTCCGGGTATCCAGGACAATGGCGTCTCTGGCATCTGTGGTGACGGCAAAGGGGATCAGGTCATCATTGACCAGCCTGGCAGCTGCCAGAATTTCCCTTTCATAGGAGCCGATGGAACCGGCCACACAGGTGACGGCCATAAAGGGGCGGTCCTTGACAAGGAGAATAAGGTCAATGGCCGAATGATAGTCTTCACCCTTGAACTGAACGGTGAGAGGGACATCCACCAGAACTTCGCTTTTATCGTAGCCCTTGGTGTCAACAATGAATTTTTCAAAAATCTGGCGGCTGGCCTCTGCCCCCACATTATCTATTTCGCGTCCGTTAATATAGTCGGTGATCTGATCTATCATATCTTATATCCAAATATTGGTTCTCTTCAATTGAGTTAGTGGAAGGGTTAAATTAAACTTTTTCCGGTCATCTCTGCCGGCTGGCCCAGTCCCATGATTTTGAGGATGGTTGGGGCGATATCCCCCAGCCTGCCGTTTTTCACCAATGATGCCCTGAATTTTTCTCCGGCAAGGATAAAACGGACCGGATTCAGGGTGTGGGCGGTGTGTGGGGAACCGTCCGGGGCAAGCATCTGCTCGGAGTTGCCGTGGTCTGCGGTGATAAAAGCGGTCCCCCCTGTTTTCCAGATGGCCCGGACCACTTGTTCCGCGCACTTGTCAACGGTTTCGCAGGCGGTTACTGCGGCATCAAATATGCCGGTGTGGCCCACCATGTCCATATTTGCAAAGTTGAGAACCATAAACCTGAACGCACCGGATTCAATCTGGGTGCAGGCGGTTTGCGCAACCTGTGCCGCGCTCATTTCCGGTTTTTCATCATAGGTGGCCACATCCCTGGGAGAGGGAATGAGTATCCTTTTTTCACCTTTAAAGATCTCTTCTTCTCCACCGTTGAAAAAATAGGTGACATGGGCATATTTTTCGGTTTCCGCAATGCGCAGTTGGGGAATATTGTTTTTACTGAGCACTTCTCCAAGAATGTTTTTCAGGTGCTGGGGGCCGAATGCCACCTCCAGGGGAAAGGTCTTGTCATATTGGGTCATACAGACAAAGGCTGAGAGTTGCGGACGGGTGCCCCTTTCAAATTCGGCAAAATCTGTTTGAGTAAAGGCCCTTGTTATCTCCTTGGCCCGGTCGGCCCGGAAGTTGAAAAAGATAACGGCATCCCCATCTTGTAAGATACCCCGGCCCTCTTTTCCAAGGAATACCGGGGTAATGAACTCATCTGTTTCATCCCTGTCATAGGCGGCCTGTACTGCCTCTGCCGGGTCCATTTCGGGGCGGGTCAGCCCTTTTCCAGTGGCGTAGAGGTCATAGGCCTTTTTTACCCTGTCCCACCGGGTGTCCCGGTCCATGGCCCAGAACCGTCCAGTAAGGGTGGCAATGGTGCCCAGGCCTATGGTATTGATTTTTCTTTGAACCTGTCGAATGTAGGTGATTCCGGAGGTGGGGGAGGTGTCCCTGCCGTCAAGAATGGGATGGATGTATAATTCTTTGATGACCGAAGCTTTGGCCATGTCCATGAGGGCCAGCAGATGACTGATATGGGAGTGGACCCCGCCGTCGGAAAGCAAGCCCATGAGGTGGAGTGCCTTTCCTTTTGCAGCGGCCTTTTCCATTGCCTGCTTAAGAACCGGATTTTCAAAAAAACTTTTGTCTTCTATGGCAGTGTTGATCCGAACAAAATCCTGGGGCACGATGCGGCCTGCCCCGATGTTCATATGCCCGACTTCGGAATTCCCCATGGTCCCGTCGGGCAGCCCGACTTCCGGGCCTGAACATTGGAGGTGAGCCACGGGAAAGTCGGCAGACAGTCCATCCAGAAAAGGGGTCCGGGCCGCAGCCACGGCATTGCCTTTTTTTGATTCATTGATCCCCCAGCCGTCCAGGATCATAAGGATGTCTACCGGTGCGGTATTAGTAGTCATCCTCGTCCTCTTCATCCTCCGGGCCTTCCAGTGGCCCGAATTGGGAGATATCTACCTGTGGTGCATCGCTCCAAAGCCCTTCGATATCATAAAAATCCTTGGCCTGGGATTCAAACACATGGATGATGATGTGGCCGTAGTCCAGCAGGGCCCATTCTCCCTCCTTGACGCCTTCGGCGCCCAGAACTTTTATTTTTTCCCCTTTCAGGGTTTTCACCACATGTTCGGCCAGTGAGGTTGCCTGGCGGCGGGAGCCGGCTTCCACAACCACCACCATGTCCGTATAAGAGGTCATCGCCTCCACATGCAATACGGTGACGCTTTTTGGCTTGCGGTCAAATATGGGTGTAATATAGGGAAGGTATTCTTGGGTCAGGGCTGTCATCGATATAAATCCTTTGTTCTGATGAGGGTCTCTACATGTTCCGGGACCAGTCCTGTTAGGGGCTGCCCCAGCTTAACCCGGGTCCGGATCTGGGTGGATGAAATATCAATCCTGGGTACATTGCAGATGCGGATGGGGTGTAAATGCTTATGTGTAAAACAGGGGACAAAACAATCGTCCACCTCTAATTTGTAGCCTTTTGAGATCTGTTCGTCAATATAGGATGCAATGGGAGCGATGCCTGCCCGTTCCCCCCTGAGCATAACAATAAGGGGAACGGTTTTGAATATCTTCTCATTTTGCTTCCAGGTGGTGATGTCGAAAAAAGCGTCAGATCCCATGAGCAGATGAAATGTCGTATCCGGGCATGCCTGTTTAAAGGCATTGATAGTATCAATGGTAAAAGAGGGTCCCTGGCGCTGCAGTTCAACATCCGAGGCAAAAATGTCGGGTCGATCCTTTACCGCATCTTCCACCATCCTCATCCTGTCCCGGGCCGTAGCCAGGTTTGCAGAGGATTTATGGGGGGGCAAGGCCGAGGGATATAAAAAAATCCTATCCAGTCCACAATGATCTTTTACATATTGGATAATTTCCAAATGACCATTGTGAAGCGGATTAAATGTCCCCCCAAAAAGTCCTGCATCCATGGCGGTCTAATCTTTTTGAAGTTTTTTTGCCAGAATTTTGATCAATTGTTTGACGCCTTCTCCTGTGGCGGCTGAGATGGTCAGCAGCTTTCGGCCGGGCAGGGCAGCTTTAAACGCCTCAATCCGGTTTTCCGTGCCCGTGAGGTCCATTTTGTTCAGGACGATCATCTGGGTTTTTCCGGCAAGGCTTTTGCTGTACATGGACAACTCATTATTAATCATGTTGAAGGCAACCAGCGGGTCTTCCGGATCAATTCCCCCGGCATCAATGAGATGGATCAGCATGCCGGTCCGCTCAATGTGTTTCAGAAATTTGATCCCCAGTCCGATCCCCTCATGGGCCCCTTCAATGAGACCTGGAATGTCCGCCACGGCAAAGGGCTCCCCAAAGGGGGCTTCCACCATGCCGATGGTGGGGGTCAGGGTGGTAAAGGGGTAGTCCGCAATTTTGGGACGGGCCGCTGACATGGCTGAGATCAGAGTGGATTTCCCCGCATTGGGCAGGCCCACAAGACCGACATCGGCCAGCAGCTTAAGTTCCAGATGGAGTTTTAGTTCAAGGCCGGGCAGGCCTGGCTGGGAGTATCGAGGTGCCCGGTTGGTGGCGGATGCAAACCGTTTGTTCCCCCGGCCGCCTTTGCCGCCTTCGGCAATAACAAATTCCGTGTCAATATCGGTGAGATCCACGATGGATTCCTGGGTTTCAGCATTTGAAACCAGGGTTCCCGGGGGAAGGTCGATGTAGCTGTGGCTGCCGTTTTTGCCGTGCTTCTGGCGGCCAAGTCCGGGGACCCCGTTCTTGGCCTTAAAGAGTTTTTGACGACGATAATCGTATAGGGTACGCTTTCCCGGGTCTACCCGGAGAATGACATACCCGCCATCGCCGCCATCTCCTCCGTCAGGTCCGCCTTTTTCAATGTACCGCTCCCTTCGGAAGCTGGTACACCCGGCACCACCGTCGCCGGACCTGATCGTAATAATTGCTTCATCTACAAATTTCACGCTTCATAAACGCTGACTTTTTTTCTGTCGCGGCCCTTTCTTTCAAAGGTTACGACACCGTCCAGTTTGGCAAAAAGGGTGAAGTCTTTACCCATACCCACGTTATTTCCCGGATGGATCTTGGTGCCGCATTGTCTTACAAGAATGTTTCCGGCAAGGACTTTTTCTCCGCCGAATTTCTTTACACCACGCCGCTGAGCGTTTGAGTCGCGGCCGTTTTTGGTACTACCTGCTGCTTTTTTATGTGACATTGTTCTCTCTCTTGTATGTTTTCGGGTTAAACTTTAACTCAAAAAAAGACGGCTTATACTGAAATAGATGAGATTTTAATTTCAGTATAATGCTGTTTGTGGCCCTGCATCTTACGGTACCCTTTACGCCTTTTGTATTTGAAGACCAGCTGTTTTTTACCCCGGCCCTGTTCGAGCACATGGGCTTTAACCACTGCGTTTTCAACCTGGGGTGCCCCAAGGCTAACGGTTTCGCCGTCGGAGTACAGGAGGACATCGTTAAATTCAATTTCAGACCCTTCAGATCCATCCAGTCTTTCAACTCTCAGTATCTGGTCTTCATGAACCTTGTATTGTTTTCCCCCGGTTCTGATCACTGCGTACATATTACACTCTCCTTTATTATCTCAATAACTTTTAGCAAGTTCAAAAAACTCTGAATTCTATAATTATATCTTTGGTTTGTCAATATTTTTTTGATTTGAAAAGGAAGGATATCCATACACCGGGCCAGTGGGCCAGTACAGGACATCCTTTTATTAGCTTTTTCAAGAGGATTTGTCCAGAAAAAAACAAAATTCTCCCAGCTTGACTTAGGGGTAAACATTAAATACAATTTAAGGGTAATCCCACCTAACTGGAAGGTAAGTGCAACATATTTGCACCGGTCATCAATTCCCATGGAGGTTCTATGAAAAATATCGATTTGCTAATTTGTACCTTGTTACTGGTCGTGTTTAGTTTCGGGATGGCCGGGTGTTATAAATTTGCTGCCGAACATCCTGAGAAATCAGAAAAAGCGTTTTATGAAGACAGGGCCTATTGTGAGAAAAAGGCAAGAGAATATGCCATGGAACGTCGGGAAAATATGTCTGATGTGGATGAGATCAACCATGCAAAACACTGTATGAAGCGCCTTGGCTGGGAATACCGCTTTCGGAGTATTTTCGGTGAAAAAAAATTGGAAAAAAAGAATGACAACGAGTAACAAAGTGAATGGCGTGCATGACCCCGGATTTTATACCTGCTTTCTTTCCCATGAACCCGCACATCAGGTGAACATTCAATCCTTTCAAACTGGCCTGGACCTGGCCGGGCATCTGAATACTCTGGCCGGGGGAATTCAATTTTTATGGGAACCGGACCTGGCGGATGATAAGGGTATTAAAGATTACCTGGCCGTCCTGAACCCTTGGCTGGGCAGGAAGAATACATCCTGTAAATTCAGCCTTTCGATACCCCTGCTACCGGGTCTTGATTGGAATCTTTTAGAGGCGGCTCTGCCTGACCTGTATGATAAAGGCCTTGCCATGATTCATTGGCAGATGGATGAGCCGGGCAGGGAATTGCCCCGGGCTTTACTCTGGACCGTATCCAAGCTGGGCGTATGGAATCATGTGTCTGGCCGGAACCTGTTTAAGCCGGGGCTGTTTCCTGACCATGCCTGGGTTGCCGGCACCCCCAATGTGGTCCATTCTTTTGAAGACAGAGCCGCGACTTCTTCTGAAGCGGCAGTCAAGGCCCCTGGGTCCCTTCTAAGTTATGGGAAACTCCCCCCTTTGCCGGGCACGCCTCTATGGCAGATCATCAGGGATCCGGGGCGGCTTTTGCCCTGTCTGGGAAAGATTTCCAAACACGAATTGCTTAGACTCCGATTGGATGAAGTCACCGGGGAGACGTATTGCCTGGGGACCCATCTCGAATATTTTTTTAAAAAGCCCCATGAGGTGCCCGGGGATCTCATGGAAGAGATCATCGCCATGGTGGATGCCGGGGGATCAGTGGATACTACCCATGTCCGGGCCAACCTGAAAAGGGCATATCTTATCGGATATGCTTTGGAAAACGGCTGTGTCGCAGGCAATTCCAGTTTAAAGCACCCCAGGCAGATCTTTATAGACCGGCTCAGGGGGATGACCGGACTTGATTTTACCAATTGTGTGGAGCGCGGATATACCTCGGTGCGTCCGGAATACCGGGCAATGGGTATTGGCGCAAAGCTTTTGGAAGGACTCACGGTAAGGGCCGTGGATGTAAAGATTTTTTCAATCATCAGTGAGGATAACCTGGCGACCCAGAAAATCGCCCTGCGGAATAAAACCAGAAAAATCACCACCTATTTCAGTGATAAGCTGGAAAAAAAGATGGGGGTATGGATGCCTGAACATATGATTCCCAAAAAATGGAACTCGGATAAATGAACATCGGCATCATGACCGTAAATGGGTTTGAATTCCATCCCAACGCACGGTTCAGGGAAGAGGCCGCAAGATCCGGTCACCAGATCATGCTCATTGATCCCTACGGTATGGGCTGCACCTTTGATCCAAAGGGCCCGGGGGTATTCATGGATACGGACACCGGCATTCCGGACCTGGTTATGCCCCGGCAGGGATCTCCCATGGGGGAATACGGATTTGTGCTCCTGAGGCAGTTTGCCGCCCTGGGTCTCCCCCTGGTCAATTCCATTGAGGGCGTTACCATCGCCCGGAACCAGTTTATCAGCCTCCAGCAGCTTTCTTTGGCGGGACTGCCTGTGCCTGACTCCGCTTTTGTGACCCGAGAAGACCTGTTTTTTGCAGCTGTTCAGAGGCTGGGAGGCTTTCCGGTTGTGGCCAAACAGGTGGACGGTATGGGGGGAGACGGGGTGGTAATGCTCAATACCCGGGAAGAGGCTGACATTTTTTTAGGGACATGCCTTATTCCCCAAAAGGGCCTGGTGGTCCAGGCGTTTTTAGACCCCCGGGACCGTACGGATCTGAGGGTGCTGGTCATCGCCGGAAAAGTGGCCGGTGCCATGGCATTGACCCCGGTTCCCGGACAATTCAAGGCCAACATCCACCAGCAGGCCAAGGCCCGTCCCTTTGACCTGCCGGAATCTTTAAAGGGGATGGCGGTTTCTGCGGCCCGTGCATGTCGGCTGGACATTGCAGGCGTAGACATGATGGTCCGTCCCGGCCACGGGGCCGTGATCAGTGAGGTGAATTACTCCCCGGGGTTCAGGGGCTTGGAACAGGCCACAGGCCTGAACATTGCCGGTATGATTTTGGACCATGTCGTCCACCTGCTCCCGGGTTTTAAATAATAAGGACAATTAATGAAACTTGTTGATTTCAACCTGGTAAAAGAAAATGATGCCGTCACCGCCTCGGTGAGGGTGGTGTTTGAAGATTCTGGGCATCCGGATAAAACCGTATACATAAAAACCCTGCCTGAATTTGCGCAAGGGTTCGGGGTAAACCCGGATGCCTTTCTGGTTGGGTGTCTTTTGCCTGCCCTTCATCTGGGGGAGGAAAGAATTTTTATTGAAGAAGCGGTCTGCCCTTTTCTGAAAGAGGGTATCGGTGTGGCCATGAAGATTCTTTCCCATTGGACCCACGGCAGGTACACCCCCATTCGTGTTGAGGCACAGACCCGGAACCAGATCAATGGGCCGGAGACGCCACGGGCCGGTATGGTCATGTCCGGGGGAATGGATTCCCTGGCAGCCCTTAGGCTAAACCATATAAATTATCCGGACGGCCATCCGGCCCGTGTAAAGGATTCCTTTTTCCTCCACGGGTTTGATATCGGCGGTGTGGTGGCGCGGGGGATGAAATTCCATGTGTTTGACCGGGCGGTTGATGCCATTTCAAGGATTACGGATGATGCCGGCACCACCCTTATTCCGGTTTATACCAATATCCGTCACCTCTGCGATGAACGGGAACTGTGGCTGAAATCTTTTTTCGGGGCGGTCCTTGCGGCCATGGCCCATTCTTTTTCTGGCCGGGTCAATATGATGTTCATCGGATCTTCCTACGATATACCCAACCTCCATCCCTGTGGCTCCCATCCCCTGTTGGATCCGGAATATTCTTCTTACGGCATGCGGCTCCGCCATCGTGATTATGAATTATCCAGGCTGGAAAAGATAAAAATTGTGTCGCAATGGGATACGGCCTTCCAGAATTTCAGGGTCTGCCTGGCCAATGTGCCGGATCAGCTCAACTGCGGAAAATGTGAAAAATGCGTCCGCACCATGACCGAACTCACGGCCCTGGGGCTGCTTCACAAGACCTCTGCCTTTGAATCCGATGAGGTGAAGCCCGAAGATATTTCTAAATTTGATATCACCATCCGGGTGAGACCCCCTTTCTACCACCCCATGATTCCGCTGCTGAGGCAGCAGGGAAGAGACGACCTGGCCGCAACCATTGAAAACTTGCTGGAGAAAGGGAAATAATAGAATCTAAGGATGGGTTCCAAAATTATTTGAAGTTTTTAGATCAAATTATTTTGTGACGATTCCTAATCGGCCTGGAATTTGCGGTGGAGAATCTGTATGCGCTGGCTGAGAACGGAACAGATTTGCAGGGAAATTTTCGGAAATTCCATGGCGGTTTCCTTGAACTCCTGTTTGTGGAGAATGAGAAACCGGCTGGGCTCGGTGGTGCGTATGGTGGCGGATCTGGGCGCATCGTCTATCAGGGCCATTTCCCCGAATGCACCCCCTGAAGTAATATGATCCAATACCACTTCCTTGCCTCCGCCTAATTCCTTGATCACCTCAACTTTGCCGTCAATGATCAGGAACACGGTTTCTCCCATCTCATTCTGGCGAATGACAGTTTCTTTGCCGGGATAGTCCAGTTCCTTTGTCTCAGCGGCAATGGCTGCCAGCTCTGCAGCACTCAGTCCGGAAAAAATATCGATTTCCTTGAGCAGCAATATCTTCTCGCCCATGGAAATTTCGGTGGCTTCCACCCGTCGTCCGTGCTTTTCCCTTTGATCTGATTGATCGAGAACCATTTCCAGTTCCTTTAAAATGATGTTGTTAACCGAGGACTCCAACTGTCCTGCCAGGGGGCGGATGTCAATGATATCCGGGCTCTCTTGAATCATGTTCAGGGCCATGATGACATCCACCCAGTCTTCAGAGGTCAAAAGTGCGGTGAGCACGTCCCCTCCCTCCGGGTTAAAGACCGGAAGTTTAACCAGGTTTCTTCCTTCGCTCAGGGCCATTTCCGGAGAGGGGCTTTCCAGCAGAGGTACCATGGTGTTGAAGGTCTTCCGGTCCAGGATGTCGCTGAGCAGTTCTATGGCATTGGCACGCTGGCGGGTATCCGGGGAGAATATGCCCCGCCATGCGGTTTTCATCCGCCCTGTTTTGTCATGTATGGCCAGGACCCGGATGATATTTTCAAGAACCAGCTCTTTTTTCTGGTTGAGGTGTTCCATGGAAAGACTGCGGCCCGGTGTGTGTGGCAATTGTTTCAAATTCTCGGCCATGGCCAGGCAGGAATAGGATCTTAGAATCTGTTCCTTGGCAAACATCAGGATATCGAATTCTTTGATGTCCAGGTGTTCTAAGAGTTCGAACAGGCCCCGCCGGATTCTTGAGCCGGGCAGACCCAGGGCTTCAACCAGAAGGGTGTTGTTCCGGTATCCCGCGGTTCTGATTTTCTCCTTGGCAAATTCGTGGATCTCTTCCGAGATATCCCCCAGCATCAGGGCGGCTTTTTTCAAGGATGCGTCGTTTTTAATGGTCAGGGCATCCAGGGCGGCCATCCTGACAGCTTTTATATTATAGGATAGATAAGAGAAGATTACTGTGTTCAGCTCCCGTGCTTTCAGCCGGGACAGGGCAATGATGATATCAGGGATAATGGGGTCGATCTTCTTTTCAGAAAGAATATTCAGAAGGGTGTCAATATACTCCCGTTCTCTGCTCAGACCGGCAGATATGATCCCGGACTGGCGCAGATCCATGTCTGATGCGGCCAGCCACTGCCTGATCAGCAAATTGTATTTTTCGGGATTCCTGGAATAGAGGCAGGCCGCGGCAAATCCCCTTACAACAGGATGGGCGCTTTCCATATAAGGGCTGAGGTCCTTACCCTTTACAGCGGAAAATCCCTCCCGGCTTACCAGCTTCAATATGGCAATGGTGGTTTCCGGCCGAAGGGGATCCAGAAATTTGATCAGGGCCTTTGCCGCTTTGGGCCGGGCCTGCTCCGATATCATTTTGATCAGGGTGACCTGGGTGGTTTCATCCTGGTCCGCCAGGGTGATCAGGATATTTTCATCCAGCTTGTCTTGAGAAAAATTTTTCAGGAGCTTGGCGTACCAGACCGCATCTTTTCCCCGGGCCGATAAAAAAGAATTTTCCAGGTCTGTCAATACCTTCTCCTGTTTGAAGATGTGCCCCAGTTCCTTGGTGCTTAGGCTTTTGATATCCAGAAGGTTGTTGGAAATCAGATCTTTGAGGATGGTGGAGTATTTTGCCTTGAGTATAATGGGGGCGGCCAGCCACGCCAGGACAAAGGGCAGGGCCACCAGGGTCAGGTATCGGGGGTGGAACAGGCTGTCTGATACCAGGATCAGGGTGGAGCCTGTGAACAGGGCGATCCTTACCACGGTTCCCCTTAAAAAGGGCCGGATCATATTCCGGTATGATTCCGGAAACAGCCCGATGAGGATGCCGTTGGCCGGCACATTGATGGTGGTTCTCAGGATATTGGTGGACATTCTGGCATACATGGCCGAGAACATGTCAAACCGGAATAGAAAAGCGAAAAAGGCGATCATGTAATTAAAGGGGTGGAACATGAGGGCCACGGGCAGGCCCCAGCGTCCGTAAATCCGTCCCACAAAAAGCAGGATAAAGAGGCTGATAGTATACAGCCCCCCCCTGAAGTAGCCGAAAAATTCTATCATGGCCGCTTCCGAGGCAAACTGGTCGTCGATGGCATAGTTAAACTGGTAGTTCATGATGGGAACCACTACGTTTGGCATGAAGGTCAGCACCAGGACGATTTTCACCAGGATAGAGTCCTTGACCAGGGGATAGACATCCCGGATTTCACTGACCATAGATTTCTTTTTTTTGTTGCCCCCCCCTGTTTTTTCCTGGAAAATCAGGGATGAGTAATTCCTGCCCATGGCCCGGACAATGAGCATTCCGGTAAATGTGGTTGCAAGATATAGGTAGAGCAGATTATCCAGGTTTAACCACTTGGCAAAATAAGGTGTTCCCACAGATCCCAGAATCAGTCCCACCACCCCGCCGGCCGTGAGCAGCGGGAAGAGCCGTTTGGATTGCCGGGTGTTGAACAGATCATTGCACATGTTCCAGAAGAGCAGGGCCTGGAGAAGTTCAAACTGGCTTTTGAGCATGAACAGAACAGGGTAAAGAATCTCAAAGCCCAGGGGGATCAGAAGACGGATAACGGTCACCATGAGACCTGAGGCCAGAAACACATAGGACAGGAGTTTGGCCCCGGACATCCGATTGAGTTGGGTCGTCAGCAACCCTGTGATAAAGAGGGTGGCCACGGCATTGAGCATGTTGACCACGGGCATGTACTCAACCCCGTATCGCTTGAGAAAGGCTGTTTCTGCATAATTGTTCAGGATAATGCCAGAACTTCTTACAATGAACAGCAACGCCATGGTCCAGAGCACCAGGCTGATTTCTTCCTCATATACCTTTAAGAAGCTTAAAAGTTTTTTACGCATTAATCTGCCTCAAGCACCAGTCTGAAGCCCGTGGTTTTAAATTTTGCTGCCGGGTGGGCATAGGTCCGGTTGGCGGACCGCAGGTAGGAGGCATGTTTGTACCAGCTCCCACCCCGCCTGACATGGGAATCGGATTCCACGATTGAGTAGGTGTCGGATACGTGTCCTGCCATGTATTCTTTATAAGGGTCGGCACACCACTCCCACACATTGCCGTGCATGTCGTAAAACCCCCAGGCATTGGGGGCAAATGATTTTACCGGGGCTGCTGCATTGGGCAAGATTTTCAGGGATTTGAAAAACAGGGTGCATTCATTGTCTTTTTTGGTGTTGTTGCCGTACATGGCCTTGGAGCAGTCAATGCCGTCCCCCCAGGAATAAGCGGTATGCGATCCGGCCCGGCAGGCATATTCCCATTCCGCCTCAGTGGGCAGACGGTAACGGCCACCGGTTTTCAGGTTCAGCTTTTTGATATATTTGATGCAGTCGTACCAGGATACCCGGGTCACGGGCATATCCGGGAGACATTTGCGTTTGGCAATCCAGGGGGTACCCATGACCGCCCGCCACTGCCTCACCGTGACTTCAGTTTCCTGGAGATAAAAGGCTGAGGTGATGGTGACGGAATGTCTTACCTCATCATTGTTCCGGAGGCGTTCGGTAATGGGACTGCCCATTGTGAAATTGCCCGGGTTCACCCGGATAAATGTCATACCCATATCATTGGTGATCTTGTCTTCCCCGGCAGTGGCTGTCCACGGGCAGAATAATAGCAGTATTGTCGCTGTCCAAAAGGCCTTAAAAATTGTTTTGTCCGGCATAAAAAATGGGATGCACATCATACGGATAGTTTCCTTAAAAAATATATGAGGAGGTATTTTGATTATCCAAATATAAATTCATTGTGTCAAGAATTAAAGCGCGGTATAAAATTCTTAAGTGAGGGCTATGTGACCTGCCATGGATATGGCGCGATATCGAATTTAATATTCAAATGGATTCGAAAAAATATTATGCCATTTGAAAAGGGGAAATAGGTTATTAAGGGAGGATGCATAGGCAAACAGCCAGATACCAGGTGCTCATTCCAATGGGCTGCCTCTGGTTTGCCCGACGCTTTGCAATGGTGGATATTGACAGACCTATTATCCATATGCGCTAATAGGTTTGGGTTCCGAACAGCTTTTACAGGATGAAAAACGTTCACAATTAATTTAAAGGTTTCTTTATGGATCAGTTTCCAAAATCATTTTCAATTCTGGTGGCCCTTTTCTGCATTCTATTTTTTTCACTTACTGCTGTGGCGGGAAATAAACGTTTCTCTGTCCCTCCCAAAACGGTGAGGCCTGTTCAGTATGAAGTAAGGGATTTGTCCGCAAATGTTTATTCCGACAATAATATTCTTCATATTTTGGGAAAAATAAAAAACACCTCTTTTCATCCCATTAGCGGATACATCATTGTTCGTTTCCAGGATGTGGCCAACACGGAATTGGGATATGTCGAAACCACCCTGAACCAGAATCGTTCCATTCAGCACAATGAACTTGGAAATTTCGAAATTATCGTCGATATAAAAGGAGAATCCAGCATCAGTAACGTCTCTGTTGAGTTTGCCAGCTTTGGTAAATAAAATGGTTTTGCCTGGCGGAGGAGATGACGTGAGTTCATCCCCCCTATGCCCAATGAAAAATTATTTCAAAACATATCCTCATGGTGCGTTTGTCGGCGAGACGAATTTAAGGGAGCGATCGGAAGAAATTTTATATTTTTCCAATATTCGTTTATTGGACTTTTCAACCGCCTGACGGTTTAAGACGATCTTGAAACCTCGAATGTCTTCAATCACATGGTAATCCCCCTGCCAGCCTTCAAAAGCGGAAATCAGGTTCTCAAGATGCACTATTTTTTTTCCGTTTACTTTTGTGATAATTCCGTTGATAAATTCGTGATACCCGATGTTCACATCATCGGGCAGAACCTGGGCCAGCATGACGATCTCCTTGCGGTCCTTTTTCTGGCTTCCGTTGTAAAATAAGTTCAAGAGCTCAGTGGGGGCGTTTGCATAAAAATTCCCTCCAGAGCCGTATTCATACAGATAGTTCATGGTCAGGGACTCAAAGACCAGTCCGCCGATAATGTAAAATGAAGGCTCTGTTTTATATCGCCTGTAGGGAACCAGCCGGCAGCAATGCATGGGCTTGGTCAGCGGTATCTCAATTTGCATGCGTCTGCCAGCCCTTAAAACTTCCAAAGAAACCATGTCATTGAGCTGTTTTTGTTGTACTGCAAATCCAAGATATGTGCGCTCTCCTTTTCGGAATTCAATGGTACCGTCATTGTCGATACCGAATTGGTCAACACGGAGAAGCACATCATTTATTTCAAGATAACCCAGGGCCGGAGAATCAGGGTAAATATCGTTAACCAGAACACCTTTCTGGGACGAATTCATCTGATAATAGTTCCTCATATCCAGATTTTCCAGTCGCTGCATGGATATCCCCAGTTCAGGAATTCCGTCCAGACGGCTGTCGGAAATATCCTCAAGGAATCGGTCAATCACTGGTATTGGAATCATATAACCGATATTTTCCACTTCTATGCCGAATGCGTTCTGAAATGCAATACCGACGATTTTTCCATCCTTAAGAACCGGTCCTCCGCTGTTTCCGTGATTGATGGACGCATCTAACTGACAGGCAATGAGATAGGCTCCGCTGTGTTTATACTCCTTGTGCTCTACTCTTGAAATTACCCCTTTCGTAATTGAAAGCTTGTCTCCACCTTCGGGAAATCCATATGCATAAACCTCATCTTTTATATTTGAAAATGTTCCGAATTTAAGTGGTATTACACCTTCAAAAAAAGTGGGGTCATTAACCTTTAACAGAGCCAAATCGCTTTTGTGGTCAATCATATCCACAACGGCTGTATACCGCTTGGCCTGGCCGGATTTCCTGACCTGCAAGAACGTATTGTCGCAAACTACATGGGCGTTGGTCAGGATTCTATTCCCGTCAATAATCACACCTGAACCATGTCGAGAATCAATACCTTTCATTTGCCAGGGTTCATGGTAATTGTACTCACTGTAGACCACGTAAATTTTAACAACCGTATCTTTTTCCTCAGAAGAAAATACTCTTTCAGGGGATAAGAAAGCCAGAGCAGCAAAAACACACAGTATTATAGCAACTAAGCGGGTCACGTTTTTTATCTCCACCTCTAAAGGTATCGGAATAAAAACGAGCCGTATCAAGGAAGAAATTCTTTGAACACGGCTCATCAGTTTTCTATAGAAGACACTGGAAAAGAATTATTCTGTTTTTTGTTTAATTTTTATATGAAAACTTTTTATGGCCACCTGTTAATCGATTTTAATGAACGTTTTTTTCAACTGATTGGTAAAAATGATGGACTCCCTCTTTGATTTAACAAGGCGACTGTAGACGGTTTTTGTTTCTCCGGTGGCCGTATCAATAACAAATGCCCCAACCAGCGCTCCGCCGTCCACTGGGGACGCTGCCCAGGACTGGAGTTGAAAACGCCCGTAGTTAGGGGGTGGGGGGGATTTTATCGCTCCCATGAGAATAAAACAAAATATCGTCACGACAATGCCCATAATAAAAAATTTTGCTTGGCTATTGGAAAAAATAGTTTTCATTTAAAATGTCTCCCGGGTCGGATTATTTTTTGATTTTGGCAAAATCGTCACTCTGTGCCCCAACACCCTGAACCTCGATCTTTTCACCTGCTATGCCAAGATCCCTTCCAAGCATGCTTGTTGCCTCGGCAACATTAAGGAACATATTCATGAAAGCATCCCCGTTCTCTTCCCAGCCGTAGTCAGAGACCTCCGCCAGATATAGGGTTGCCAGGAGCTTGGTCTTAACAATATCCGATTTCAATATAAAATTTTCAACACTGGTCTTGGACTCTATTTTTATGCCGACGAGGCGTTTGGCAAGTTCCTGATATGCATTTATTTCAGCAGCTCTGAGTGCGGCAATGGCCCCTGTGTTTGCAGGTGTCGAGGTGCCGTAACCCACACGTTTAAACACCTTGTTCTGCAGATTCATCTGGTCCCCGTCTATATTCTGGATACTGGCCATCTGGACAGTGGCCTCTACTTTGGCAATATCCTTTTTGGCATCGTAAACTATATTGGAAAATTGAACGTTTTTGATAAAGGCCTCGGTTTTGGTCTCCGTGGCGCTTTCATAATTGGCTGCGACCATATCCAGAACAGATTCCGTTGCCCGGATTTTAAGACCATATATGGATTCAACCAATGAGCGGGAGGCCTGAACTTTTGCTGCCATGATGCTCATCAATCGTTTATTTCCAGCCCAGGTCTGCTGCACACATCCAAGGAGGATAATCATCGTCACAACCGACGCTATAGAAGTCTTTTTTCTTATCTGCATTATTCCACCTTCACTTTGTTTGATTTGTTGATTTTTCCTGGGAGAACTCCTCTTTAGAGGTCGGTGCCCATTCAATTTTTTTTTCAATAATCTTAACCCGGTGCCCGTCTTTTCCTTCCTTGACACTTGCTTTGTACTCAATGGTGCCGGATTTGGGGATATGGGAAAAATCGCTGATAATTTTTTTATTAAGATTGTCCAGGTCTTCCACTCTTTTTTCTATATGGGCTTTGTTTCCCGCCCAACTACCCAAAGGCAAAAGGCAGATTCCAAATAAAATACTCCCTGTAATGACAAGCATTATCCTATGATTGAATAGCTTACCATTCTTCATCGCTTAACATCCTGCCTATCCCAGCCCCGGCCTTTATGGCAGGTTTGGTCTGGGGTTGTTTTTTTACTGAAGGTGCGGGGGCGGAGGCTTGGGGTTGTGGAGCCGGGGTCGCTGCCGCAGCTTCTGGCTGCGTGCTGACAACTGTCTGGGACTGTTCTTGCACCGGCGCAGTGGGTTCGGCTGCAGAGGCCAGCATTTCATTTAAACTGTTCCGCCTGGCCAGGGTGCTTTCATCAATGGGGATGTCCGAATAAATTTTTATGAAGGTTTCAAATCCAATTTCTGAGGCTCCAGCCGGAAAAGAGGAATCAATGGCCTGGAAAGCCGCTTGGGTCGGCGGATCAAGTTGGCCTGTTAACCCGATATCATAGCCGTACAAATACGCCCACTGCTGGGCTGCTATGATCCGCTCTTCCGCATTGATGCTGTAATAATACCGCTTGATCTGTTTGACGACAACCGGATCTGATTCGGTGTCATCACCGAGTAGTTTCCAATAGGGAAGCGCCAGGTATTTTCCTACCATCTGGATCATGCTCACCTCCACCAATACCCTTACCGCTGCATGCCTTCCCTGAACTTTCTTGACGGATCCCTTTCTGCCAAAGGTCGGTCCGAACAGGGTGATACCGAATTCTTTTTCTCTGAGCCCCTTATGGACTTCCATGCTGTTGACCGTATTCATCCGAGGGATACCGGCCATGGTTTTAAAATCCAACATGTTAAAATCAAGAGTGATTCTAGCAGTACCTTCTTTGCCGGAGTCCCCGTAATTAATACCCACTGAGCTGCTTGGCACCCATCTGGGGGCATTGGTCAAGTTTGCATCCACACCAACGTCGGTTCCATCCCCACGGGTTTCCAGGCCCCTGTCAAATTCTGTGATTCCGCCGCTGACAACGACTTCGGGTATCAGTTTGTCCGCAAAATCCGAGTACCCGGTCACGTTCATGTTCTGGATATAGGCCGGATCATAAGGGATATATAGGACACTACCTCCGATTGAATTGAGGGTGCTTTTAAGGATTTCAGTTATATCTCTGGGTATTTCTCCTCCTGTGGCCCCTGACGTCCCTGTGTTATCTCCTACTGGATCACTTTGAATCCTTAACTCTCCTGTTTCATAAATCTCAGTCATCAGGCCCAAATCTGTTAGGGTTTCCGTATAGGAGGTAAGTTTGACTTCAGGCTTGGTTTCTTTCAGAGTCACATTCACATTTTTCGGATCTACAGAGGAGACACATCCGGTCATTGTTACCCAGAGCAACATCACACAGAGTGCCTGTATCAGCCAGTTACGCAGATTCACAGAATAATTTATCATTTTTGTTCCTCAATTAGACCTCATATATAATATTTTCCATTATTTTAGCAAAACACATTCCCATGGCATCTGATACATTCCAGAGAAAATGGTTTACGGATATGCCACGAAAGCCGTTAATCCGCAACCAGTGTTTTATCGCCTTTGCTGTCGTCAATGATTATAATATCGCCCCTTACGGTTGAACCGGCTCCCATGACCACACTGTTCATATTCGCTGCCCCGGAACTGGAACCACCGGAATCCTGAAGGCTTTCTCCGCTTTTTTTCTGGACCATGGCCTTACTTTTTGCATTCATCTTGATAAATGTGACATTCCTATCCTTTTTTCCAAGATTATCCCATTTTTTAATGGAATCGTCTGTATAGCCGGAAATGCCGTCATCAAGATCATTGCTCCAGACTGTGTGCGGTACAAAGACCTGAAGCATGAAAAGTAAAATGATCGTCAATTTTATGGGTTTCATTTTAAAAACCTCCCTATTGTTTTTGGAATATCGATATGGATTGTTTCCGCAGGTTAACATTCCTGCATCCCATGGTAAAAAATCACCGGATAAAAAAAGGATTCAGCAGCAATTGGTTTGTTGTGATGATTACTACTGAATCCTTGAACTTGATATTCCTGCTTACCAGGGCTTAATCCTATTGGACATCAACAGAGCCCATATTGGCAGTGTTGTCTTTTCCAATGGCGATGTTTGCGGCATTCTTCACATTGGACTTATTGATCACGGCGCCTTTGACCTGAGAATCCTGAATGTTGACAGATCCCATGTTGGCGGTATTGCCTTTTCCAATGGCGATGTTTGCGGCATTCTTTACATTGGATTTATTAATGACCGCGCCCTTAACCTTAGAGTCCTGGATGTTGACAGATCCCATATTGGCAGTATTGTCTTTCCCAATGGCGATATTTGCGGCATTTTTCACGTTGGACTTGTTGATGACCGCGCCTTTGACCTTGGATCCCTCTACATTAACAGAACCCATGTTGGCGGTATTGCCTTTTCCAATGGCGATGTTTGCGGCATTCTTTACATTGGACTTATTAATGACCGCACCCTTAACATTGGAGTCTTTAATGTTGACGGAACCCATGTTGGCGGTATTGCCTTTTCCAATGGCGATGTTTGCGGCATTCTTTACGTTGGACTTGTTGATCACGGCGCCTTTGACCTTGGATCCCTCTACATTAACAGAACCCATGTTGGCGGTATTGCCTTTTCCAATGGCGATGTTTGCGGCATTCTTTACATTGGATTTATTAATCACGGCACCTTTGACATTTGAATCTTTAATTTTGACGGAACCCATGTTGGCGGTATTGTCTTTTCCAATGGCGATGTTTGCGGCATTCTTTACATTGGACTTGTTAATGACCGCGCCCTTGACCTTGGAATCGGCAAAGGATAAACCTGTCAGAGTAAATAAAGCTACGACTGCCAATACGACGATTTTTTTCATGACTTCCCTCCTAAGAAATTAAAATTTTATTTTCACCATTTGGTACGCTTATGCTATGAACTTACTGAAACCTTGTATTCTAAAAATAGAGATAGAACGCTAAATATCAGTTGTGAAAAAATTGCTCATGTTTGATATTCAGTTTGTAGTAAGAACATAATTTATTTTAGATAAATCATATTCGATTGTAAACAGCAAATAATCAAAATACGGAGAAAAAGAAGGAGAAAACATGAAACAGCGGATATACGGTTTTTTATGGGTACTGTTAATTTCTATAGTTATAGTTCTCTATATCAGTATCGAGGCTGGGGCATCAGATCTGTTCATCAATATTCAACTCCCCGAAAATCAGACCAATATTCAAATCAACAACACCGGTGTCAACGGGGAGAGTTGCCTTTTTGGAAACGGGATATTAAAGAAAGGAGAAATGACCCTGGATAATTTCAACAAAATCGCGGTCAGCGGAATTTTTAATATCAAAATCCGGCAACAAAACTCACGGCGCTTTGAAATTTCTTGTGATGCCAATCTTTTTTCAAAAATCAGGGCTTCGGTGTCTAATGGACTATTAAAGATAGATACCAGCCAATCCCTGTGTCCCAAACTGCCCATTGACATTAATGTCGGTGTTACTGAACTGCGGGAACTCCACTCCGCCGGTGCTGACGACATTTCTGTTTTGTATCTGGATAATAAGGCATTTTTCCTTAAATCGGATGGAAGCGGTGATATCCGGATTTCGGGTAAAACAGAAAAATTTCATGCAGAATTGTCCGGAGCCGGGGACCTTGACGCATCTGAATTCATTGCAGATACGGTCTTTGTCCAATCCATGGGTGCTGGGGATGCCAGGGTTCACGCAAAAAGGAAAATAAAGGCCCAAATAGAGGGGGCTGGAGATATCACCTACCTTGGTACCCCCGGACAGGTTGTTTACAATGGGGATGGTGTCGGAGAGTTGGACGCGGACGAATAAAACCCGGCACGGCAAAAAAAAACCAATGAATTGACAATAAGGCTGTTTGTGTCATATATGCTAACGATCGTGTTGCATTTAATGGCAAGTTTTGGTAACTAACTCGCACCGGCAAAGTGATTTCGGATTGCTCAATGACAACTAAAATTAAAATTTTTCTGATTATCTGTCTTGTGGTTTCTACCGAGGGGTTCCGAGTGACGGCAATGTCTGCACCGAACCCCAAAACGCTTTTTGTCTCCGGAATGATAGATCAGACTGACAACAAGGAATGGAACAACCTCCTCATTGCCCACGGCATGACAAACCTGGTGGAAGAGGAATTATTCGGTACAGGCCTTTTTATTCCCCTTGAAAAAAAATCTGAAATTCAGGATCAGATCAAGCAATTGGTGGAATACACATGGCATTCATCAAAGGGCGGCAATGGGCATGAGTCTGTACACAGCACTGAAAAATCCATTAAAAGCGATGTCTGTGTATCCGGTGTCGTTAAAAAATTCAGGAAAAAAAGGAAAAAAGCATTTGCAGGCCCTTTTTCTAAGGCAAAAGTGACCATTTCCTTTGTTATTGAATTGTTTTTAAAGGAAAACGGCCAAATCATCTGCTCCGGACTCGGAAAAGGTAAAGGGGTAACCTCCTCAACCGCTGTTTTTTTTCAGATAAGGGAAGATAAAATTCAATTTGACAAAACAACTGTCGGAAAGGCCGCCCATAAAGCGATCAAAGAGGCAGTGGAAAACATGGTGAAAAAGTATGAAAATATTCGTTAACTTATTGATCTTATCGCTGATTATCTCAGGATGCGCATCCACCTCAGTAGAAGTTGATCCGGGCGCCTCACAGGTGCAACCCACGGAAGCTAAAAAATTGTCGCCTTATACCGGGCCCAAAACCGTGGTGGCGATATTGCCTTTAGGGTTATCTGAAAGGGCAGCCAAGAGATATCCCCATCTTTTGCAGAAATCCGTGGGCATGGGAATCCACCATATTGTCCTGGAATCCTTATTTGACACCAACCGTTTTAAATTCGTAGAAGAAAATCCCGAAATGGTAAAGGATATCATGAACCGCCAATGGATGAGTGCTTCAGGTTTTGTATCCCAGAATGAGGCGGTGGAATACGGAAAAATGCTTGGGGCTGAAAAAATAATCTACGGCGAAGTTTATGAATACTCTGAAGGCGGCGAACAGATTTCCGGTTTCAAAAGCAGAAAAAATTTTATTGTCACGGTGGGCGTACAAATCGTATGCACCGATATCCAGACCGGAGAAAAAGTTGCATTAGGGACATCCAGTGCCAATGCCGCTTCCTATTCCGAAGCCAGTAAGCTGGCAATTTCCAACGCTATTTATACTCTGATTTCCAGATTAGAAAAGAAATAATCATAAATATGCAGTTTTTAAAACAATGAAAAGGGAGAAGATGGATGAACAGACTTGAAAAATTCGGGATGATGGTGCTTTTTGTTCTGGCCTTTGTAGTACCCCATGCCGCCTTTGCAGAAGATTTTTTCGATACACTGAACCACTCTGTTACAACGGACACAGAAACAGGAATCAGCACATTCAATGCGATTATAAATGGTGCCACGATAACCGGAAGCTGGAATGACACCAACCTGGACGGTGAACTCGATGACGGTGAGTCAATTATCGACACCGTAAATATCTTCAATAAGGATACGTCCACTTCGGGAACGCCCACCCTGCAAACAGACGCCGACGTCACCAGCCGTGCGGCCCTTGAAACATGGGCAGAGGACAATGCAACAACAATATTGGGAATCATTTTTCCGGGTGGTCTTGAAGATGCTACCGGAGCAACCAGTGATGCGACTTTAACTCAGGCAACCTTTGGCAGAAGGGTTTTGAAGAAAGTTGAGACTGCACTCCAGAAGGAGGCAGCTCTCTCTAATTTTAAGGGGGCTCTTGAGTACCAGAAACTGGATGTCAATGACACGTCAGGAAATGCCTATTCCCTGATAATGGGCTATTCCAATGAACTGGAGTCTGGTTATGAACTGGGATTTACCCTGCCTTACCGTTACGCAGACATGTCAGACAGCATTGATACCAAATCACATTACCTGGGGCTGGATCTTTACGGGAAAAAAGCGGTAAGGGAATGGGATGACATGGCCTGGAACGTTGGTATGGAGCTTTTCGGATCAATAACCTATGCAACCTCTGATGCCATAAAACATGCCGGAAGCCTGAAATACGGAGCCGGTATTTTTACTTCCTTTGTCAAGGAACTTGAACGGGGCGCTGTCAGTGTGGGGCTGGACTGCAGAATTTCCTCAGCATATGTCCCGTCCAGCTTGATAGATGATGACAATACCTTTGTTAAAGAAGCTGTCGAGTATGTTAATAACCTGGATTCCGTTAAAACCATTACCTATGGGATTAACTATGGTATCCCGTTTAAAAATGACACCATGGCCGTTAACCTGGAAATTTTCCGTTCCAATTATATCAGCAATGATATCTCTTCGGAGAAAAATGCCCAGACCGTTGCCGGGATTTACTATTCCTATTATCCCACACCAACATTTGTATTGGATATCGGTGTCCATAATTCCTTTGAGCTGGAAGATATTGATGTGTTCGGCATTGTCGTGGGTGCGGTCTATAAGTTTTAATTTGCGACTGGGCTGAAACAGATACCAAATATAAACCATTGGGATTTACAGGACATGATGAAATCAACTCCACCCATTTTCAGGTTCAATATACACTTGGGCATGGCCCTGCTTATAGGAAGTGTTCTATTTTTTTTTTACGGCCATGTGGCTGCATCTGAATTTGTAAAGGCAGAAGGCAGCGGTGAAACCAAAACCGAATCCCTGCATGATGCCCAGAGAAATGCCGTATCACAGGTCCTTGGAGTGATGCTTACCAGCCAGACAATGGTTGAGAATTTTGTTCTTCTGGAGGACAAAATTCTCACCAAGGTAGAGGGGTATGTCAAGCATTATGAAATCCTTTCCCAAAAGTGCAGTCAAACCGATTGCACATCTGTGATTAAGGCTCAGGTGGAAAAAAATGAACTTGCAGACGATGTGGCAGCCCTTGCCAACATCCTTCCCCGCATGAATTTCCCCACCATTGTCGTATCTGTGGCACAAAAGAGCCTTACCCGGGATTTGGGTGACGTTTCCATTGACATGTCAACTGTGGAGCAGTCCATGGGAAAAATAATGGCTGACAAGGGATTCAGAATTGCCGAAGCATCGGCTCTGGAAGCTGAAAAACTTAGACAGGCCAATCTGGCGAAGGTGACCGGAAACAATGTCGGAAGTGCCCTTGAAATAGCCAGTCATCTGGCCCAAGTGATCATTTCAGGGCAGGCTGTGGTACAGGATAACGGGGCCTCCCCTTTTAATGAGAAGATTCATTCATACGGTGCATTTATATCTGCCAAAGCATACCAGACAGGAACAGGGCAGTTCCTTGCGTCTGCGTCCTCAGACGCAAATGTTCCCCACCACAGCTTTGCCATAGGATCCCAAAAAGCGTTGGAAAAAGCTGCCGGACAAGTCGTTGAAAAATTATCGGATCAGATTATCCAGTCCTGGCTGGATGATTGTTACAATGATCACGACATTACCCTGGTTGTGGAAAACATCACCTTTGGCAAATTGGGTAAATTGAAAAAAGCTATTCTCTCAGAAGTCAAAGGCGTCTCACGGGTTAATCAGAAAAGTTTCCTTCAAAAAAGAGCCGAATTGCTCGTGGGGTGGGCCAATTGCAATACCCTACGATTTGCCGAAAAAATCGAAGAGATGACGAGCATGGCCAATATGCTTGAGATTACAGAAGTGCAGGGGAATATCATCCGAGTGACCTACTTAGCTAAAAACTGACCGGGTTCCAGCCTGGGACCCGGTGATATTTTACTTGTTGCATTGGCATACCTATTGAAATGTTGAATTCAATCATTTCGGATTTTGACACAAGGACAAAATTTTATATGACTGGTAATATCGCACTACAGGCATCATACAATGCGTCGGCAAGGGGGTGCTCATAATATGATACAATTATTCCGGTTGACTGCAGCGGTCTTTCTTCTCAGCGTCCTTTCTGCTGCCCCCTGCTTTGGGTTTTCCTTTTCAGAATACGAAAAGGAATCGGCTGAAACCGCCTCAGATCAGAATCCTCTGAGCAAGATTACCTGTTCCGGTGCCCTGAAGCATAAAAAACTGGCAGTACTGATTGGTGAAAATCATAAAGACAAGGGGACCCAGAAAAAAATCAGGTCTTACCGGGTTTATGGTTCCCACTCCCTGGAGGATAAGTTTGGCACCGATAAATCCGTATATGGCGAACTGGTTGGAAATTTGAACAGCGGATTCAGGGAGCTTGGACTAAAAACCTATACCCCGCAGCAAATTAATGAGCAAATTGCAAGGCAGGAGCAGGAGGCCTTTTTAAATAACGATCTGGAAGCGGCCATGTCTGCGGCGGACCGGTTGAAAGCCGATTTTATGCTCAAAGGGCTGATCTCCACTTTGACCCAACATAACAAAGTGGTAAAAATTGATGAACTATTCATCACCATCAGTCTTTCATTGACAGATCGAAATGGGAAATTAATTTCTTCGGCCCGGGTCAGTGAAACCGCATTTTCAGATGCTGATATCGGGGCCACTGTGCAGAAAATGGTGGAAGACCAGTCCAGAATCATAATTTATCAGCTTTTTAATGAATATTGCCAAAGGGGGAACTGATCCGATGACTCACAGGACAAGAAAAAAAAGGTTTGCCGGTTTAGGGGGGCTGCCTGTACTTTTTATCGTTCTCTGCCTTTTTTTTGTTTCCCGGGGAAATGGTGCGGAGGCCAAGGGGCCTGAAACCATAATCGTTACAGCTGAAGGCCTTGCCGATCCCAATGCAACTATTTATGAAAAAGATAAGGGGATGATGATAGATGATCTTCGTCGTGATGCCCGCCGGCAGGCTATTGAAAAAGCCGTTGGGGTCTATGTGGAGTCCAGTTCCCTGATGGAAAATTACCTGCTTATAGAAGACAAAGTACTTTCCAGGTCCAAGGGGCTGATCAAGCAGATCATCAGCCAGTCTTCTCCACATTTGGGAAAAGACGGTCTGATGCACATTCAAATCAAAGCAGAGGTTTTTATATCGGATGTGAAAAAGGCCTTGGATACCCTGTCCAAAGAGACGCGTATCACCCTGATCAAAGAACAGGGGAACCCAAGTATTTCAGTAGCCATTGTCGTTAGGGATGCTCAACGCGGCACTGATGCTGCCATGGAAAATTCTCCCATTGCCGACAATATTCTCAAGGGTCATTTTGTGAATTTCGGCTACCGGGTATGGTCTGAGGACTATACAAAATTGCTTCGGCGGGAGGCGGGTGCCGGAAAATCAGCCCGGAGAATCGCCGATTTTTCAGTTCTGGGCCAGGTTAAATTCAAACGGGCATCAGTTATCCTCAAGGCTTCTGGCATTAAATTGACCAAACATATCCTCACCTCATGGACGGTAAAGTGTATTAACAACCATACCGGGGAAGAGATTTATTTTAACAATAAGGTCCCGAAAAAGAAGGCATGGACAGATGAAGACCAGGCCTTGGAAGACATCGGCCGGCTCATCGGGCAGGAATTTACAAAAGATTTTTTTCAATCCCATCTTATGCAACCTTCAAAAACCTTTGAGGTCGAGCTTATGGGAATTGAAGATTACGATACTGCTGTTCTGTTTAAAGATGAATTTTCAGGGCTTCGGCCGATTCTCAATGTCGAGTTGCTTAATTTTGACATGAACAGTCTCACCCGGTACGAGGTAGAGTGCGCCGGTAACGGCAGCAATTTTGTCTCCATTGTCCACTCAGCCGTAATCAAACCCTTAAATCGTAAACTGAAGAGTTCGAAATTAAAACTGATTTCATACCATGGTAATGTGGTCAAAATTGCAGTGGCGCCGGGGAATGTTCCTGGCCTTATTCAGGAGACAATGGTCAGCAACCCGCCGGCATCACTGGCCACGGCCAGTCCTGAAAGAATTGAAAAATTGATTCATGATAAAGGTATTTTGGAAAAGGTCACCCAAATGAATCCCAACATACAATAGAGACGATGGGAATTATTTTGTAAATCACAATTATAAAAGATGGAACCCTAGTGTTGAATTTGGACTTTTAATTTAATCAAGAGGAATTAAACGATGAAAAAAAATGTCAGTAGCCTTTTAATTGCATGTGCGCTTGGAGTTATCATGCTTTTTAGTGGATGTGTACCGTCCGCTCCTGGTAAGGGGCCGGCCTCCGAACGGGCCAATGAAATTGCCGACAAAAACATGTACACACCGGTTAACTATGAAAATGCCGGCAAACGCGGTCCGGTACTCGTGGTTTTGCCGGGTCAAATTAAAGCAAGCAATGCGACTTTTTCACAAAGGATTACCTCCAATAATATAGCCGATTTTGCCGAGATAGAACTTTCCAATGCAAATTTCAGAGTGTTGGAACGGACGGATTTAGGCCCCCTTCTCAAAGAGATACAATTGGCAGTGAATATGGGGGACCCCACGGCTTTGAAAAAATTTAAAAAAGGTAAATTCAAATCAACCAAATGGTTTGTCAAGTTCGATGTCCTGAAAGCTGAGAAGACGGGAGCTGCAGGTTCCGGTTTTGACGGCAAGGCCATTGGTTCTATTTTCGGCAGCATTGTCGGCGGTGTAAAAGGTTCAGTCGGCGGCACTGCATTGTCTTCGACCAAGAGCAGTGAAGAAGCCGCTGTCTGGCTGGTGGGACTACGGTATAAAGTTATTGATGCATCCACCTCCGAACAGGTATCAACAGGCTATGTTGAAAAGAAGATGGAAACCGGTCAAAAAGCCCAGGGTATCCTTGGTGTATCCGGCCATGCCGAGCAATTTGTTACGCTGGATACTGTGGTCCAGCGGCTGGTCCAGGAAGCGGTTGTAAAAATAGATAAACAAAAATAAGTTTCAGATATAAAAAGCGCCTCCGAGACCTGATCCTCCATGGGTCGGTCCTGGGGCGCTATCCAGCGGCCTGGGCCATCCATTTTTCCAGAAGAACCTTGTCCTTTTCTTCCATGGACGTGATACTGAATTGGATCGGCTCATTTTTTTCGCCTGTTACCGTTCCCATGGTCTTGGCATAGATGTCGTCAAAACAATGGGCATCAATGCAGAAGTCCAGTTTTAGTTTGACATCGGTGAAGGGGGGCAGGGGGCTGGCTGTTACGGCATAAATATTTTTTCTGTCCATTGACCGCGTCTCCCCTGAAATAGAGATGTCGCTGACTTTTTTGTCCAAAATGGGCTGGCAGGCAAAGGGTATTTTTATGGGTATCCGGGTGTTCTTAGGGTCTGTTGGGATGATTTCCTGGCGATAATCGGGACTGCAGATGGCGGTTATCGGGTAAAACACCAAAGGTTTTTTCAGTCCTTTCATCATCATGTTTCCCGGCGGCAGGGCCTGCACCATATCCTTGACAAGGTCAAAGGTGGACTGGCCGATGAGCACCTGGCCGCCGACGGAGTTGGATTCGATCCGTGAGGCGCGGTTCACCGTATCCCCCACAATGCCGTATTTCATCCTTTGCCTGGAACCGATATTCCCCACGATGACCTGGCCCGTGTTTATGCCGATGCCCATTTCCATGGGGATACCGCCCGCTGCCGTTATTTCCCTATTCAGATCCCTAAGACAGTTCTGCATTTCAAGGGCACAGGCAACGGCCCGCTCCGGATCATTGCCGTGGGCCTCGGGGGCGCCGAAAACCGCCAGAATAGCATCCCCGATGATCTCGTCAATGATGCCGTCATACCTGAGAATGATATGGGACATCTTGCCCAGATACCGGTTCAGGAGCCGGACGATCTCTTCTGGGTCTTTATTCTCCGACAGGCTGGTAAAGCCCCTGAGGTCAGACATGAGAACGGTGACGGTTTTCCGGGTTCCGCCTATTTGGGGGCCCTTGGGAGAGGTCAGGATTTCATCCACTACTTTTTGGGACAGATACCGGCCAAAGGTCTCTTTAATGAAATTCACCAGGTTGAGACGTTCTTCGGATACATTGATGATCTCTTTGAGCATGGCTGTTCTGGAGTTGACAATGGTGTGAAATTCATCGGGTGCATTTTTCGGCAGGTGAATATTATTTACACGGGTGTAGTCTTTCCTGATTTTTTTATTGGCCTTTGCCAGGGCCTCCAGGGGCTGGATGATTTTCTCCGTAAGAAAACTCTTCAGGCTCACCATCATGAAGATAATGATAATGGCCACCAGAATGATAATCCGTACCGCATACCAGAACAGGTCAGTGGCTCCGGCATCTTCAGTCATCCACCTGTACACGAGGGAATATGCCAGGAGCACGGCTTCAATGAAGAGAATCCGCCAAAATACGCCCATGAGAAGTACTTTTCTGACACCATTGGTTTTATTATTAAAACCATTGGTCTTATTGCTAATTATTTTCATGACCTTCTTTCAGGTAAATGGTTATCATGCCGGATGTTTTAAGGGCTTTGCTTCCAGATGGCACCCTTTGTTTTTTTTCATTATAAGGGTGCAATCATGATCAAACAAGATTTATTTATAGCTTTTGACGGAGAAAAGATTGCCCTCTGGTGCACTGGGCCCATGCCAAAGGAATTCATGGGGAAAAAAGAAGAATTCAGCAATTGCCAGACCTATTATGATGACTTAAAATCTTTTTTAAAAAAGCAAAAAGAACTGATATGGCAGGCCGGACATTCCGTGGGCGGCACCACCAGCCTTGCGGCCGGTGCAAAATTGCCGGGTTTCTGATTGTGGAGCCGGTTATCCTGGGAAATTGGGCCTGCAAGGTTTTGGGCGGGACTAAATTGCTGGGCATGTCTCATTTTCGGCCCATGGAGCACACGGAACTGACCGCTGACTGGATGCTGCCCCGGATGGGGGGTTAAGCCCTTCTCATCTCAATGATATTCCCGGCCTGGGCCTCTATATCCACCCCAACCCGGACGGCCTTGAGTCCGCGGACATCGGGCATATCGTCCAGCTCCAGGATTTCCATGTCATTGTGGAGTTTTCCCAGGGTGGTCATGAATTCAATGTGCTGGCGGATTTCTCTGCCCTCGGCAGGGGTGCTGTAGACCACGGCAATGCGGCCGGGCTGGGTGAGCCGTTCACCCGTACCCTTGACCAGGGCCTTGTCCAGCCGGGACTTGATGATTTCGTGGCGGACATCATAGGCTCCATCCACATCAAACCGCTTTTCATCAAACCGGAACCGGATGGATAATGGGGTGTGGTTGACCAGTATGAGATGGCAGGTATCCAGGGGCACCTTGAGTTTGGGCTTGAGCTGTTCAGTCTGCCAGGCCAGGCCGCAGGCCAGAATGAGCTGCCACAGGGTCATGTCCTGGATATGAAAGGGGGCGAGGCGTTGATTCTCATTCATGGCGGACCCGATGTACATCATATAATCCACCCCGTCGGTCTGCCTTTTTTCAAAATAATGGGGGAAATCATTCTGGACCAGGCCGTCCTCCTGCTCAAGAAAGGCAGACAGGGCCTGATTTACCTGGAATACGCTTTCTTCGTAGTCCCTGCGTTTGTTGTAGATCATTCCGGCAGCCGGATCCAGGGCCTTTTCATAGACCTCTATTAATTGTGCCACATCTGGTCCCAACCGTTTTAAATCTTCAAAAGAGGGAGATATTTCATGGTTGAGTAAGGTGAATACGGCATTTTCATCGCTGGAGGTGACCCCTTTTGATATCCGGTCCAGCCGGGTCCTGATTCGGTGCCTATACTCCTGAAGAATGGGCCAGGGTCGCTTTTTTTCCCCGGCATCCATGATATCAAGGGCCAGGGAAAGCTGCTGGGTCAGGTCCTGCTGTATGCCCTTGTTTCTGGCCAGAGAGGACCCCCTGATATCTGACTGCCCGTAAAAAGGGATCACATTCCTGAAGATAATGGGTTCCATTTCCGAGGCGGCATTGCCTTGGCGGAGCCGGTCCATATGGCTTATGGCAGCCTTTTCAAACCGCCATTCCACAGAGGGGTGAACCGCAGTGCACTTTTCCTTGATAATGGACTGGACATGTTTGTTCATTTCGTCCAGACCCCGCTTCAGGGCCACTGAAAAAATCGGGGTCACCTGTTCCAGGAGAATGGTGTCCATTGGGCCAAGGTCGTTGGGTGTGGCCGTATACACCTCAAGAATTCCGATGGGTTCCCCCTGGTAGGTAAGGGGGGAGATCAGCATGGAACGGATGCCGGCAGCCAGAGCCTGTTCTTCAGCCGGTAGAATATTTTCTTTTTTTGCCAGATCAGGGATCCTGAGCACCTCGTTCCCCTTGGCCGCTCTCATCCATATGGATCCTTCCAGTTCATCCAGGGTCAGGTGTTTGGAGTTGGAGAACAGGCAGTTGATGGTGGAATCACAGTCATTTTTAATGATCATGACCTGGTCTCCCTGGACCGCGCCGATGCCGATGGCCATATCCGGCTTTTGAAACAGGGTTTGGAGTCTTTTTTCCAGGAGGCGTATCCCGTCGGCGGAAAAAATGGACTGCTGGTCGATGAGATCCCGTTCCAGGGCTGAAATTACCTCGGACTCGGTCACATCCATGGCCCTGACCAGGGTGAATCCTGAAAATTCATATTGATCCAGGTCGATGTATTCTTCCAATACACGAAAATCGGTGAGGTTGTCCTGGATTCTGATTTCATCTTTTTCGGAAAGTTCAGGCGGGGGAGACAGGGGCTTTATCCTCACGAACTGGAAATCTGCGGTAATGCCGAAATACCTGGACAGCCCGGTGTTCTGGTCCGGAATAATTTTAATGTCAACGCTTTCAAGGCGGCGGCAGCTGATTCCGTATATTCGTTCCAGAATCAAAAGGTATATTTTTAGCCTTTTTTTTTGAATTTCCGACTCAAGATTTTTTCCCATAACGGATTTTACGAAATTATCATTGTCTACGAAGATGCGCTGGAATTCGGGACTGATAAAAAAAGGCTCCAGAGAACAGGGGGCCAGGGCGCCTGAAATTTCTTTTTCAAAGGTGGCCGGTGGGAATACTGCAGACATCAGGGGCCTGATAATATCATAGTGTTCATTGAGAATGCCGATATCCTGTATATCCCCCTGGATATCAGGGGTCCGGGCGAATCGTTCTTTAATATGGCCGAACATATACCCCATGTGTTCGCACTGGCCAGCCAGGTTTTTTTCCCAAAAATCAAGAAGTGGTTCCAGGCTGACTCTGGCCTTGATATCATTCCCCAATATATTGTTTTCCATCCAATGCCTCCGTGTAATGATTAGACAAAATTAAGCATCACGCCATTATTGTCAATGTCGGCACTGAGGTGATGCTCAATGACATGGCTAAACCCGGCAGAATTATAAATTCCCCTTTTTAAGGTTTTTATATCCCTCCAGCTTGATCTTCTTTTTGTCGCATTTTTCCCTTATGATATCTGCTGCCTTATGGTTCAATTTCTTCTGGTGATCGTTCACACGAACATTGAACCCGCAATTAAAGGGTCCTAAGCGGATGCTGTTTTCTTTTCCCTCGTACTCGTCGTAGATCCTGGTATAGGGATGGGCAAATAGCCAGCGCAGCTGAAGGGTGGTCACGGCATTTTCAGCCAGGCCGTCCATGAAGGTTTCAAGGTCCCTGAGGTCCTGGTCCACCAGGTTGTTCCAGCCGAGGATCACATTGGCATTGACCCTGAATCCGCTTTCCCTGCAAAAGTCAAGGGTTTCAATGACCTCGTCCATGCGGGTGCCCTTGTTGAGATACTGCCACATGCGGTCCGATGGAAATTCAATGCCAAAGCCCAGGGTTGATGCGGGAATGTCGCCGTTGAGTTGGGCCACGACTTCTCTGAGGGCGCGGGTTTCCGCCTTGGCTGCCCGCATGAAATACCGGTATTCAATGTCGTCCCCCTTGGGAAGGTCCGGAATGATTTTCCTGATGTGTTCCGGGGTGATGGATCCGGTGTTCAGGCGGACAATCCTGTGGCCCTTGAAATTAAGGTCCTTAAATTCCAGCCCAAAGTCCTGCCGCTTCCTGGCATGGTCCATGGTGTGCTGGGCAATGGAACAGAAGGGGCATTTTTTCCAATAGCAGAGGTTTTCAAGGGTATAGGAAAAATAGACCCGGCTGCCCTCGGGAACCGTGTCCGGTATCTCAAGTTTCCAGGTCCCGGAAAACTCTGGCATCCCGAAGATGGATTCCATGCTCCGGCCGGTGAGGGTGAGATTGGAAGGCAGCTGTTTTTCAACCTTAAAGTGGACGGAATGCCAGCTGTTCTCATCTGCACACCGTTCAGATGCCACAGGACCGCCCACAATAAATTTTATGTCCGGATATTGCAGGGCCCAGGTATAGGCCTGGTACAGGTGGTTGACATAGGAGGCGCTGACATAGGCAGTTCCTTTTTTAATGGGAAGCGCAAGGTCACCGTAAGCTTCTGGATCATACCACTTGTCGGCATCTTGGACATGGGGGAGCCATAGAAAGTCCCCTTTGGATTTACACAGGTCCCAGACATCGGAAAACCCGTTGCACAGGTCAAACCAGCCGGAGTGTGTTTGACCGTAAAATTGAATAAATAAGGTATCGCTCATATTTGTATCCTGACAGGTGTTGGTTTTTCTATATTAAAGCTGGCATGATACAGGAATTAAAACGGTTTGACAACTTCAGTTCCATGGCATAAAAAGGATTGATCTTGTGTCTTTAAGTTAAAAACGTTAAGCGTGTTGGAAAAGAAGGTAACGCGCGTTTTATCATGGGGAGTGATTGGAATCGGACGGGATGGGAAATAGATGAAAATTGGATTTTTAATGGATGATTTAAGGCAGATTGATCCCCAATGGGAGACCACTGCCCATATCATGTACGAGTGCAACCAGCGGAAGCATTCGGTCTTTTTTCTCGAACCCCATGACCTTTACATCCGGGACAACGCTGTGGTGGCCAGGATGAGAAATATCAGCGTGGAATCGGATCTTGGGCTTGAAGCCTATTGGCAGGCCCTGATCCGCTGCCTGGACCGGGAAGAGCTGATATTTGAAATCGTCACCGACCTGGATGTCCTGTTCCTGAGAAAGGATCCTCCCCTGAATTACGAAGCCATGACCTTTCTGGGGCCGGTGAGCGACAGAGTCTTTATGGTCAACAATATCCACGGCCAGATCAACGGAAGTTCCAAGGCCTATATCCTGAACTTTCCGGATATCATCCCCCACACCCATGTATCCAGAGACCCCTTCCGTCTGAGGAAAATCATTGATGAATTCGGCGGGGATATGGTGATCAAACCCCTCCAGGGCCACGGGGGCCACGGAGTGATCAAGGTCAGCAACCGGGACCCGGAAAACCTTAATTCATTGATCAATTATTACGTCCAGGCCGGGCGTCCCTATCCGGAACGGACCCCCATCATGGTCCAGGAATATCTGAAAACTGTAAAGGATGACGGGGATGTCAGAATTCTCCTGCTCAACGGGGAGATCATAGGGGCCATGGGGCGGAAATCCGTATCCGGTGATTTCAGGACCAATGTCCATGCCGGTGCCAAAGCCTTCAGACACAAGGTCACCCCGGCCCAAAAAGCCCTTTGTGAACGAATCAAACCCCGGCTCATACAAGACGGCCTCTATTTGGTGGGCATTGATATCATCGGGGATAAATTGATAGAGGTTAACTGCGTCAGCCCGGGAGGCATTCCCAGGATCAATATGTTTGATGATGTGAAATTAGAGTCAAAGGTTGTCAATTTTATTGAGGAGAAAATTATTGCGCCCAGACACCCCACTGATGATCCCGCGGCCGAGCCAACGGTTGAAAAGAACGGCTGAATCCAATCTCCGGTTTATTTTATCGGCAGTCATTTTTTTATTTGCCACGGTCCTGTTTCTTTCCTGCCAAAAGGCGGAGAAAGATCTATTTTTAAAAATCGGTCTGCCCGAAGAGCCCAGATCCCTGAACCTCTGGCTGGGAACCGATGCCAATTCCCGCAAGATCCTTAGCCTGATCTACCAGCCCCTGTACAACCGTCATCCCGAAACCCTTGAGATCATTCCCTGGCTGGCGGCAGCAGCCCCGGAGTTTGATAAGGAAAACCTGACCTATACGGTGAAACTCAAGGATGCCAAATGGTCCGACGGCAGCAAATTTACAAGTGAAGATGTCCTTTTTACAAAGCAATTGTTCTTTGATTTCAAGATTCCCAGATACTATTCCAAGTGGAAGATTATCAGTAAAATAGAGGCTTTGGACCCCCATACCGTGGTCTTTCATCTTAAAAAGCCCTCTGCCATATTCATGTCCAGGGTGCTCACGGCCCCGATTGTATCCAAAAAAGAGTGGGAGGCTGTGGCCAAAGATGCCCAGACCAAGGAAAAACCCTTGCGGTCCCTCCAGGATCATTCTGTGGAGACCCCTCTGGGAACCGGGCCCTTTATGCTCACAGAGTATAAAAAAGGGGCCTTTATCCATATGAAGAAAAACCCTCATTTTTTCGGAACCGGTCAGACCATGGGGGGCCATGTGCTCGGACCACATGTGGATGATATCCTGTTCCGGGTCTACGGGACTTCAGATGTGGCTATTCTGGCATTGAAAAAGGGGGATATCGACTATTATTGGTGGGATATCCAGCCAGGATATATACATGATCTCAAGGAACAGGACAATGTAGACCTGTATTTTAATAAGAAAAGCGCCCTCTACTATATGGGATTTAATATGCGCCGGGCCCCTTTCAACGATATTGCCCTGCGCCGGGCCATTGCAACAGTGGTGGACAAGGACTTTATTCTGACCCGGATTCTACAGAATTTCGGCACGCCCATGCATTCCATCATCCCCTCGGGAAACCATTTCTGGCATAATCCGGATGTGAAAAAATACGGCCACGGATTATCAAAAGTTCAGCGGATAAAGGCTGCGGTGAAGATACTGACAGATGCCGGATATTCCTGGAAGACCCCGCCTCTGAATGAGACGGGGGAACAGGTTAAACCCAGCGATATTCTCCTGCCCGGCGGCAAAAAAATGGATAAGTTCGTCATTCTCACCCCGCCGGCGGATTACGACCCCAAACGGGCCTTTGCCGGTACCATGATCCAGGAATGGCTTCGGGAGCTGGGACTGCCTGCCTTTTCCAGACCCATGGCCTTTAACTCCCTGTTGGATACGGTGAAGGAAAAACATGAGTTTGACGCCTTTGTTCTGGGGTACGGCAAACTGAACCTGGACCCGGATTATCTGAGGTCATTCTTTTATTCAAAGAATGACAAACCCCGGGGCTGGAACATGAGCGGTTATACCAATCCGGAGTTTGACAGGATTGCCGATATCCAGATGAGCCTAACTGATACCGGTGAGCGAAAGAAGCTTATTCTGAAAATGCAGGAGATCCTTTTGGCGGATTTGCCCTATCTTCCCCTGTACAATCCCCACATTATTGAAGCCACCCTGAATACCCGGTTCCGGGGCTGGGTGGCCAAGGTTGACGGCATCGGGAATATCTGGTCTCTGTGCGCTGTCAGGCCCGTGGAATAAGCCGGCATGAGGCTTCAATACATAATCGGCAAGCTTATCGAGATTGCCTTTATCTTTTTTATCATTCTGACGATGCTCTTTTTTCTCTTCCGCCTCAGTCCGGGTGATCCCATTTCCAAGGTGGTGGATCCCATGCTCACCCCGGAGGATATGGCCCATATGATTTCCCAGATGGGGCTGGATAAACCCATGTGGGAGCAGTATCTCATTTATGTGAAAAATTTTTTCACAGGCTCCTTTGGCGTATCCTTTCACTACGGGGAACCTGTCTCCCAGATCATTAAAGAACGGCTGGGCTGGACCATTATATTATTCACCACCTCAACGGTTATGGCAGCTCTGGCCGGAGTCTTTCTGGGCAAGGTGGCGGCCTGGAATAAGGGCAGCCGTCTGGATAATTTTTTGTCCATTTTCGCTCTGGTCTGCTATACCCTGTTTATCCCCTGGTTTGCCCTGCTTTTGCTCTGGGCCATGGGATTCAAGCTGGGAATATTTCCCCTGGGCGGGGTTCTCACCCCGGAACTCTGGGTGGGGGATACCTCGCCCCTGGTCAAGATCCTGGATCTTCTTCACCACATGATCCTGCCGCTGATGACCCTGTTTATAATAAACCTGGGCTCCTATCTTCTGCTCATGCGCTCTTCAATGCTTTCTGTGCTCAGGGAGGATTATATTATCACGGCCCGGGCCAAGGGGCTGTGTGAAAAGGACATCCGGGACAAACATGCCGCTAAAAATGCGGCTTTGCCCGTGATCACCAGCGTGGGATTGAGCCTTGCCTTTTCCATCAACGGCGGGGCCCTGACCGAGCAGATTTTTACCTGGCCCGGAATCGGGCGGGAATTGATTTTTGCCGTGAGCAACAACGATTACCCCCTGGCCCAGGCCTGCTTTCTTTTGATCGCCCTGGTGGTGCTTGTGGCCAATTTGATTGTGGATCTTCTCTATGCCTGGCTGGATCCCAGAATAACATATTAATGAAGGGAAGGCTTTTGCTGAATAATCATTATATCCGGCGGTTTGTTAAAGGATGGGAAATCTTTATCAAAAACCCCGTGGGCAAAGCCGGGATATTGATCCTGAGCGTATTCATGGTCATGGCTCTGGCCAGTTTCTGCCTGCCCCTGCTGGATCCCATGTATGACCCCATGACCGGTATAGATCCTGATATCATATTGTCCACCCCTCCCAGCATCTCCCATTGGCTGGGCACGGATAATGTGGGCCGGGATATTCTGGCCCAGCTCCTCGAGGGGGCCAAAGTCGCCTTTATCGTGGGGCTCTCTTCGGCATTCTTTTCCATTGTACTGGGTACGGTCATCGGCATGGTGTCCGGATATGCCGGCGGATGGGTGGATGCCCTTCTCATGCGCATGGCAGATATTATCATGGTCATGCCGTCTTTGGTAATTCTGCTGATTCTGGCATCCCTTTTCGGCCAGTTTAATATCTGGCTTATTGTATTTATCATTGCCATCCTGCGCTGGCCGGCCGTATCCAGGGTTATCCGGTCCCAAACCCTCTCCTTGAAACAACGCCCCTTTATTGAAGCTTCCAGGGTGGCAGGTGCTTCCCACATGCGGATCATCTTCCGCCATATCATGCCCAATGTACTGCCCCTGGCTTTTTTATACATGACCTTCAGGGTGACATCCGCCATCCTGGTGGAGGCGGCCTTGTCCTTTCTGGGATTTGGAGACCCCTCCCAGGTGAGCTGGGGCATGATGCTCCAATGGGTGTGGAAGTCCGGGCACATGTTTCAGGCACCTTATTGGCTGATTCCGCCGGGCATCAGCATCTCCCTTCTGACCCTGGCATTCTACATGCTGGGCCGGGCCATGGACGAAGTCCTGGACCCCAGACTGAGAAAGGAGGGGCAATCCTGATATGTCTTTGCTTTGCGTTAAAAACCTGAGTGTGGGGTATGAAACCAAGGCCGGGCTGATCAAGGCCGTGGACAACATTTCCTTTGATCTTGAAAAAGGACGCCCTTTAGGCTTTGTGGGAGAATCCGGATGTGGAAAAACCACCATCGGCATGACCCTTATGGGCCTGCTACCCGACAATGCAGTGCTTCTGGGGGGCAGCATGGAATTTGCGGGAAAAGACCTTGCCCTGCTCAGTGAAGCCCAATGGCGGGCGGTGCGGGGCAGTGAGGTGGCCATGATCTTCCAGGCTGCCATGAATGCCCTGAATCCGGTGTACCGGGTGGATGATCAGGTCAAGGAGGCCATTGTCACCCATAATCCGGATATTTGTGACAGCGATTTAAATAAGCGGGTCCAAGAGCTGTTCGACCTTGTGGAAATCCCCCAAGAACGGATTCATGATTATCCCCATGAATACAGCGGGGGGATGAAGCAGCGGGTGATCATTGCCATGGCCCTGGCCTGTTCCCCTGATCTCATCGTCGCGGACGAGCCCACAACCGCCCTTGACGTCATTGTCCAGGACCAGATCCTTAAGGGATTGAAGGAGATCCAGAGCAAATTCAACACGGGCCTGATTTTTATCTCCCACGACATTGCTGTTGTGGCGTCTGTGTGTGAGGATATCTGTGTCATGTACGGGGGGCAGATCGTGGAAAAGGGCCGGTGCAAAGAAGTCTTTTCCAAACCCAGGCACCCCTATACCAAAACCCTGCTGGGCGCTTACCTGAGTCTGGACAATGAGGAGAGTATCGTGATCCCGGAAATGGGAGAGATGCCCGACTTGACAATGAAAAGCGGGTGCTGCAGGTTTTCGGTCAATTGCACGGTATGCTCAACGGCATGCAGAACAGACCGTCCCCAGTGGATTGATATTTCTCCCACTCATCAGGCCCTGTGCTGCGACGAGGGATTCATCAAGGATAAACCATGACCCGTTATGATTCCGGAAAAAAAGGCCCCCTCATCGAAATGAAAGGGGTGACCAAAGAATACCATCCCAGGAAAAGTTTTTTTTCAAAGGCCGGAAACAAAGTGCTGGCGCTCAATGCCATCAATCTTTCCATCCAGCGGGGAGAAATTTTCGGACTGGTGGGCCAGAGCGGCTCAGGCAAAACCACCACCGGCCGCCTGCTGGTGAAGCTGGAAGAACCCACCCGGGGAAAGATACGCCTCAACGGGGAGCGGATCAATGATCTGGCCGGTGAGGCGCTTAAAAATTTCAGGTCAAAGGTTCAGATGATTTTCCAGGACCCCTACCAGTCTTTGAATCCCCACCTCTCCATTGCGGAAACCATTCTGGAACCCTTGATGGTCCACGACATCGGTACCCGGGAGAGCCGGCGGCAAAAGGTGGTGGACATCCTGGAGACCGTTGGGCTCAAACCCGGGGCTGATTATTATTCAAGGTATCCCCACCAGCTTTCAGGCGGACAGCGCCAGCGGGTGGCCATTGCCCGGGCCATTGTCCTGGAACCTGAATTTGTGGTGGCTGATGAGCCCACCTCCATGCTGGACGCGACCATAGCCATCCAGCTTTTCCGGCTGATCACCCGGATAAGGGAGCAGTTCAATATGACCTTTTTGTTCATCACCCATAACCTGGCCGCAGCCAAGTATCTATGTGACCGGGTGGCCGTGATCCATGAAGGCCATATCGTAGAAGTGAATACCGCCGAAAACATTATCAAGAGCCCGGAACATCCCTATACAAAAAAATTGATTCAGGTTCAGCCCGGTTTCAGGTATAATAGGTGAATGGATAAGATTCAAACCGACGCAAAACATGTGTTAAACCGCCTCAGCGAACTTTCCTCGTTTCTGGCCTCCCCCCATGTAACCCGTGATATAGATCTTTGCTTTGAAAAGCCTTTGGAAATCATGCAGGAGACCATGTCTTTTGATGTGAGTGTTCTGTACAAGATTACAAATACTGTGGAAGACTCTCTTTTGTTGCGGATCATCCGGGTATCTGATCCCAAAGGCTTCAGACCGGATCTCTACGAAGGCAAACGGCTGCAGCTCAGCCTCAAAAGTCCAGCTCCAATGTTTGTCAATGAGGTTACGGCCTTTACCACCCGTACCGTATCTACGGTAAATGTGCCCGGTCAAGGCTGCGATATCATGGGGTTTGTCTATCTTCCCGAAACATTCGGGGGCGGCTATCTTTTCGGCGGGGACTTCACGGGCAAGGATGCCGGCGTCAAGGATTACGAGGCCAGTGTCTGCGAGATCATGTGCAACTATATGTCCACCATCCTCATCAAGGGACAATTTGAGGAACTGGCAGTATACGACAATCTCACGGGCCTGGCCAACAGCAGGAAAATCAAGGAAGAGGTGGAGCGGGTCTGCAGTCGCTTTCTGCGGAAAACAGGTACCAGCGCCTGCCTGGGGCTTTGCGATATCGACCATTTCAAGGCGGTGAACGACACTTACGGTCATTTACAAGGGGACATGATCCTTCGGGAAGTCGGTGCTTTGTTGAAATCCTCCATGAGGGAAAATTTCGACGTTGCCGGCCGGTACGGCGGAGAAGAGTTTCTCCTGGTTTTTGACGAATCCGATGTAGGCACCTGCTTTGAGGTGGTGGAGCGGATCAGAAAGAAAATTGCCGCCCATGAATTTACTAAAATTGACGGAACAGGGGCCCCGGTAAAAAACAGCCATCTATCCATCAGCGTATCATTCGGTCTTGCAGAAAACGGCCATTCTTCTAACCGGATACTTGGACGGGACGAATGGATTTCCAGGACAGACAAGGCCCTTTATATGGCCAAAAATAACGGCCGGAATCAAACCTGGATCTGGGACATTCACACGGACAAGCCCTTATAAGCAAAAAAGAGGTACCCCAGGGCCAGGACCCCGCCCATTATCTTTGGAATCCGGCCTGTGAGGGTGGTGAAAAAAAGATGGACGCACCCGGCCCCGAGAATCACCGTTATCCCCGGCAAAAAGCTTTGGGGCAGGGTGATGGGGGTGAACAGGGCATAGAGCCCGATGCACAGGGGTATGCAGATGTGACAGTCCCCCATCTGGGAGGAATAGGCAATATCCGGCCGGCCTTTGGCTGAGTAGTAGAGGGCCAGAATGGCATTGGGGATCACCATAAGGATGCCGGAAAGGATTCCCAGGTACTTCACCGAGAGCCAGCCCTTTCCATGGGCCGTGACCCAGGACACCAGTCCTTCAATACTGTACAGACAGGCCCAGGCGCAGAGTCCGGCCAGGATAAGGTCCAGGACAAGGCTGCCCTGAATGGACTGCCTTGTCCGTACATTGTTTTTCATCACTTCGAATAGGTGGATCACCTGCCAGAACCCAAACAGGCCGCAGAGCATGAGGCCGTCGGAAAAATCAATGCGCCCGTCCCGGGCCAGGATCCAGACGGCGCCCGTGAAAAAGAGCAGGGCAATAATGGAGAGGATGAGGGAAAACCACCCGATCCGTGCCTCTTTTCCCCCTGATTTGCTGTAAATACGCATCCCGCCGAACAGGGCAGGGATACCCAGGATCAGGGTGAGATTGGTTACATTGTTTACGATACAATTTTCCAGAACCAGACTTCCCGCCCCTGCAGACCGCCCCATGACAAAGGCAAATGCAAGGTTTGCAAAGCCTGAACAATAGGGCATGATAAGGGTGCCCACCATGGTGCCCTGGAAGCCTTTTTGTTCAACGGCATTTAGCCGCCATACCATGAGTATGGACGAAACCAGGAACAGGGCGACCAACTGAACCGGGCCGCCGGTGGTGAGCAGTTCAATTGCCTGCTCGCCCCGGGGGCTGGTCGACACTAATTTTTCGAGCATCAGGTAAATTAGTTGGGCCTTTTGCATTACATTATCCATAGCAGGATGATTTTTAGCACACTTGCAGGATAAACTCCAATTCCATCATTGCCTGACTAAATGCATAATGGCCGGCCTTAAGTGACAAATGAAAATAATGAGGCGGTGCAATTGAAGATATGAGTATAAAAGGCTATCAAAAAACCGTAGACCAATGGATTAACACCCTGTAAAGAATCCAAAGTTGTGGATTTTAAGGGGCAATGTTTTTAGGAATGAAAAGGTCTTTTCCGGGGTGGTAGGATGCAGGCCATTGGGAAATGAAGGTATCCACAAGTTCAGGCGGGTTGCCGTGGACAAGGGAGAGGGCCTGGTATCTGAATATTTCCCAGGCATCCTGGTCCGGGTCTGAGAACAGATCTGCAAGGGGGGTGGGAGTTGCCTTGGTATTCTCTTGCCGGAGCTGGTATTCGGCACGGGTCAGTTGTGCAATGATTTCAGCCTTAACCGGCATTGATGCCAGATAGGCCCTGACGGCTGTTAGGAAAAAGGAGGCGGCCGATACCCGGGCGATGATTACATCAGTTTTTCGGGTAAAGTCCAGATGAGTTTTGATTTTTCCCTTATACTCTTCTTGACTGTCATGGGAAAGATCACGGTAGGTTTTGCCGGCCAGATATTCCTTTTTATGGCGCCTGACTACTGAGAGCGTCATCTGCTTACGTTTCTGTCTGGCATTATCATCGAAAATTTCAAAATACTCTTTTACGCTACGCATGCCCGGAGGGGTGAGGTCATAGTCCCCATTATCCAGGAGGATATTTCCCACCTGGACATCCAGCAGATTTCCAAGGTGAAACCGGCCCCGGGGGCCCACAACTTCTAGAGGCTTGAAATAATCGACCAGCAGGGCGGGGCGTCCCAGTTTTTTTACCGGGGAGAAACATGTGTCATGGGTAAAGGGGATTTTTTTATGACCAAAAGGGTGGAGGGCAGAGGTAAAGGTGGGGATGATGATAAAGGCACCGTCCATTGATATTTCAGTACCGTAAGAGTCAGTTATGGAAGGTTTAACTGTAGTGAAATCTTCGTCCAGGCAGGCCGGGATGAGCAGATCCGATGTGGCATGCTGTTTGGTGAAGGTCTGCACCATTTCAGCCTCAAGGGACTCTATTCTGTGACGGTTACGGTCCGTCAGGCTGACGGATAAGGGAATCTCTTTTTCAACAAGTATCCTTAGCAGGTCCTGTTTTCCCCTGGGGATTTTGGTCAGGATGGAGAACCTGCAGGGCGTCTCAAGATCGTCCAGGATATGGCTGATGTCATAGGGGGGATCTGCCCAGTCCAGGGGGTCTGATCCCCCGTATAAGGCTAAATCGCCATTGCCCAGGGCCAGCAGTCTCCCAATGATTTTTTCCACGGCATCCCGGGTGAAATGGCCTCGAATTTTCGGTAGGGCCCACTCATTGCACCTCCGGCAATAGTTGGAGCACCCCGAGGTCATCTGGAAGGTGATGGCGTTCCTGAACAAATCTTCCATCTGCCAGTGTTTGAGGTTGAGACGCTTTTCCCAGGTCGCATAATCAAGGTATGCGGGTGTGGTATGCCTGATCCTGTCCCTTAAAAAAGAGTGTGCCTGTGTATATCCTTTGCCGGGGATGGGATTAAACCGTTTATAGGCAATAAGAATCTGGCGCAGGTATTTTTCACCTGTTTCCTGGAGGGGCTCTGTTTTCGCAAGATTAATGATGTCGGTAAACAGGTATTCTATCAGGTCTGAATCATCCCGGTAAACAGCAGACAGAAATCTGTTCTTCAGATCCTCCAGAGCGGTATCCGGGGTGAAAATGATATGTCGGGAAAATTCAGTCATATATAAATACAAAGGGGGCTTTATAAAAAAGCCCCCTTTGGGTATTACATAGATTCGAAGTAAAAACTTCTAGCCGCGAACCTCTTCTTTAACAGTTGTGGCAAGCTTGTACAGGATGGTCAGCACCAGGAATCCTGTGGCGTAAACTGCCAGGGAGATGATGATTTCTTTACCGGTGGGAGCGTATTCCGTCACATGGTGCAAAGGTGAGGGAGCAAAACCGCCGGCAATCATGCCCAGGGCTTTATCAATCCAAGCACCGATGAAGATCATGCCGCAGGTAATGGGCAGCAAGGTCTTGTTGTTTCTCAGTTTGGGAATGATCAGGAAAACAGCACCTGTAGCCATTAGGATCAAGGCAGACCACATCCAGGGCACCATCATGTTGTAGCCGTGGTAGCCGAAGAGCAGGTAGCCGATATGGGCCTTATGCCCGGGAATTCCTGAGTAATAGACCACAAAAACTTCACAGGCAAAGAAGAACAGGTTGGCAATGATGGCCCAGCAGACAATCTTAGACAGGGTCTGCATGGCTTCCCAGCCCGGATCAAACTTGGTGAATTTTTTGATCAGATAGCACAGAATGATCAAAAAGGCAGGACCTGCAGCAAAGGCGGATGCCAGAAACCTGGGTGCCAGGATGGCAGTCAGCCAGTAACCTCTTCCAGGAAGGCCGCAGTAAAGAAATGCGGTGACCGTATGGATACCAATGGCAAAGGGGATGGAAAGATAGACCAAAGGCTTGGTCCACCACACCGGTTCCACCTGGTTTCTTTCTGCTTCCAATACCTTCCAGCCCACAACAATGTTCAAGAACAGATATCCGTTGAGAACAAGCATATCATAAAAGAGCATGGAGTGGGGGGTGGGGTAGAGGAGCACGTTGAGCATCCGGGTGGGTTGGCCTAAGTCGACCACGATGAACAGCAGGCACATGATCAAAGATGCCACTGCCAGAAATTCACCCAGGATGGTGATCCTGTGAAATTTTTCATAGTTGTGAAGGTAATAAGGAATTACCACCATTACCCCCCCTGCGGCCACACCGACCAGGAAGGTGAAGTTGGCAATATAAAATCCCCAGGATACATCCCGGCTCATGCCGGAGATCATCAGACCGTTCATGAACTGGTCGACGTATACCAGGGCGCCTGCTCCCATGACGGCGAGCAGAAAGACTATCCATAACCAATAAGTTTTACTTCCTTTAATAGCTATCTCAAGCATACTCGCCTCTCTTAAACGATATAGTAAACAGAGGGTTCGGTACCCAGGGACTGTTTACGTCTGATTGAATAGTGTTCGTTCAGAAGTGCCCGAACTTCTGATTCGGGATCTTCCAGATCACCCACCACAATGGCACCTTCAGAAGCCTCTACGCAATGGGGCTGTTGCCCCAGGGCAAGGCGTTCCGCACACAGGTTGCATTTTTCAACAACACCCTTGGTCCGGGTGGGGAAGGCGGCAGCGGTTTCCTCGATAAAGGGCCGGGGATCACGGAAGTTGAAACTTCTGGACCCATAGGGACAGGCAGCCATGCAGAACCGACAGCCAATGCAACGGTGATAATCCATGAGGACAATCCCGTCTTCCCGCTTAAAGGTTGCCTGGGTGGGGCAGGCCTGGACACAGGGGGCTTGCTTGCAATGGTTACAGGTGACCAGAAAGGGGAGATGCTGGAATTTTTCGGCCAGAAATTCATCTTCCTTGTCCGGGAATGCATACTGGAAATGTTCTTCCCAGATCCACTTGATTTCCTGTTTGTGGTTTACCGGACGGGTGTTGGGAAATTTTTCTTCGTCCACCTCGTGGTTGAAATCCGGTACATTATGGGCCTTGTGGCAGGCATGTCTGACCGCTTCAGCCACTTCTTCGTTGATCTTATTGGTATCAATGACCATGCCCCAGCGGTGGGCATGAAGCGCCTCTTCATTCTTGGCTTTCGCCACCTGGGCGCTCCCATGAGAATCAGATGCGGCAAAGTTAATCGCCGGAGCAGCTCCGATCCCAACGGCAGCAATACCCGCTACTTTAAGAAAGCTTCTTCTGCTCTTTTCCATCATTCAATCTCCTTGGGGTTTGTGTGACACTCCCAGCAATAGGGGCTGACCGATGCGTATTCATGGCAAGAGTCACAGAATTTTGCTTTATCTTCATGGCAGCCCAGGCAGGAGTTTTCACCCGTGGACAGACTCATGTTAAAGGTATGGCCGTTGGTGCCGGTATATTTTCTGTCAGCATCCCGTACCACGGAGTCCCGCCACTCATCCAGAAGGGACATGTGGTTGGCCCTCATCTCGTACTTATCCAGGACGCATTTTTTCTCAGCCTTGGCTTTGCCCAGCAGTTCAGGTTTGGGCGCGGCCTGGGTCTCGGTGGCCATATTAAACCAAAAGGGGGAGAGAACGGCGATCACAAATACCGCAAGTCCTGCAATAATCATGTTTTTACTCATTTTATTCCTCCTCCATGCCCGGTAAGGGTTCCATTCTCAGGTCCTCGGTTCTCTCTTTTTCACCCGGGAGAATCAATGCATTACCCACCAGTTCATGAACACCGGCAACCTCAACATCAGGCACCCAGTATTCGCAGAGGGTAGAAAGGGCAGCCCTGTCAATGGCGCAGATGGTACCCAGGGTGTTGACCCCGTATTTTTCATGGACATGCTTGAGGGCGTTTGCTCTAGGGAGCGCTCCGGCCATTCTCAGTTCCATGTTTTCACCGGCGTTCAGACCGGCACCGGAACCGCAGCAAAAGGTCTGCTCACGGATGGTGTTGGGGGGCATTTCATAGAAATTGTCACAGACATTCTGGATCACGTATCTGGGCTCGTCCAGAAGGCCCATGCCTCTGGCCGGGTTGCAGGAATCATGGTAGGTCATAATGCGGTTTGCGTTCCGGCTCTTGTCCAGTTCCAGCTTACCGTGTTTGATCAGGTCGGCGGTGAACTCGGTGATGTGAACCATCTTGGTTGATGCCGCGTTCTCAAACCGGGTGCCTGTAATGGGATTCACCGGTACTTCCATGAAGTCGGCAGGGCCGTTCATGGTATCCATGTACTGGTGGATGACCCGCCACATATGGCCGCACTCGCCGCCCAGAATCCATTTGACTCCAAGCCGTCTGGCTTCGGCGTACATCTTGGCGTTGAGCCGTTTCATGGTTTCGTGGGAGGTGAAGAACCCGAAGTTTCCGCCCTCTGAGGCATAGGTTGACCAAGTGACATCCAGTCCGTATTTATCTTTGAGATACTTGAACAGGATGAGATAGCCCTGGCAGGTGTAAGTGCCAGGATCGGCAAATACATCGCCGGAAGGCGTGATAAAGAGGATGTCCGCCCCTTTTTTCTGGTATTGGGGGGTACAGTCCACGCCGGTGATGTCTTCGATATCTTCAACAAAGAAATCCAGCATATCCTTGAATGCATGGGGCTGAATGCCCAGATGGTTACCGGTCTGGTAGCAGTTTGAAACAGGGGTTGCAATCCAGTCGATGTTCAGTCCGATGAGGTTGAGCAGTTCCCGGCCCATGATGGTGATCTCAGCCGTATCAATGCCGTAGGGGCAGAAAACGGAACAGCGGCGGCATTCGGTGCACTGGAAGAAATAGTACCACATTTCCTTGAGGGCATCCAAACTCATCTCCCGGGCACCTAATAAACGCTGGCCTCCTGGGATTTTTTTCATGATTTTGCCAGCCAGGGTAAAGTCGTTCCTGTAGATGGACCTGAGAAGCTCGGCTCTCAGAACCGGCATGTTTTTTGGATCGCCGGTACCCAGGAAAAAATGGCATTTGTCTGCACAGGCGCCGCAGCGGACGCAGACGTCCATGAATACCTTAAAGGTCCTGAATTTTTCAAGCCTTTCTTTGATGCCGTTGTGGAGGATTTCCTTCCAGTCTTCCGGCAGTTTCCAGTCTTCTTCCAGGGGGTTCCATGGCCGTGCATTGGGTAACCCTAAGGTCTCAACACTTTCGGCCTTTGCCGCATAGCAGTACATCCCGGGCCTGATCTGAACGGACTTGGTAGTGTCCAGCCAATTGCTCGGCTCGCCTTTTGACCGGGGACTATAGTCGATTTTGTCTAATGCTTCATCCGGTGTAAGTTCGTCAGACATTATTACTCCTTCTTATCAACCGGCAGGCCGGCATCAATCATTTTTTCTCTGAAGTGATCTTCATACTGTTCATAGGTATGGATGGGCACATCATAGTTCCAGGGGTTCACATGCCGTTTGGCCCGGGTGTTGTTGGCCATATTTCTAGTGGGGCTAAGGAAAACGCCGCCCATGTGCATGAGCTTGCTCATGGGGAAATAGGCAAAGAGAACACTTACAAGGAATACATGGGCATAAAAAAGACCGCCCACCCCTTCGGGAATGACCGGGCTGAAGGTTGCAAGACCCATGGTCAGTTCCTTGATGCCGATAATATCCACCTTGGTGAAATACCGCATGGAGATCCCTGTGGCGGCAATGCCGATGATCAGGAACAAGGGGAAGTAATCAGCAGCCTGGGAGATATAGTTGACCTTTGCATCAAAGATCCGCCGTCCCAGAAGAAAAAGAGCGCCTCCAAGAAGTACCACTCCGGAAAGAAACAGGCCGGGAAGACCGATCTGAACAATGCCGTCAAAGTATTCCAGCCACTGGATGCAGGAGGGTACAGGTGCTGTGAAAAACCTGAAATGCCTGAGCAGAACGACCAGAAAAGAGTAATGGAAGGCCAGAGCGCCCAGCCATAGGAAAATTTCCCAAGAGTAGGAAAGCCTGTTGGATGCATTCTTGTTAAATGCCGCTTTGGTGTTTCTGAACAGGGATCTGAAAAGAAAAATTTCCAGAACCATGCGGACAAAAACGCCTGCTGACGTGTTCGGGTTGTCAATGGTGTTTTGTTTTACCCAAGGCAGGGATTTCTGCTGGCCGCAGGTCGTAGGGATCCTGAACGGTACGGCAGAGGATGCCCATCCCAAGACTTTCACGACAAAGCCGACTAGGAATGCTGCAACCGCCAAATAGGGAAAAACCACTCCAAAGACTACCTGAAGCCCTGCTCCCTCAACCCCTGTGTAAGCAACCAGGAAAAGCAGAAAGACAGCTGTAAGGGGGATCAAGTACCTTTGATTCATGTTATAACCACCTCATTATTGTATGTATGATCCGCCGTTTATCGCATCATACATGTTAAGATTTATTAGAGCCTAGAAGGTCTTCTTCTTTAAGCTCTGCTACTAAACCTGCCCTTTCAAAAGCCCTGTGAATGCGTCGTTTGCTTTCAGTGGCCTTTAAAAGGAAAATATCCTCTTTACATTTCATCAGGCGGTTGAATGCCGCAAGGGCAATCTCGTCCACCAGACGGTCGAATTCCTTTGATTTAGCCGGATCAATGAATTCGGCACCGATTTTTTTTAAGGTAAATACAAAGCTCACCGCATCTGCAGCATCAAAGGCCTGTACCGCCCTGATTCGAATCACAGGGTCAAGTGCTTTTTCAAGCGTTTCCCGGTTAAATTCACCTGTAATCAGGTTTAAGATATCCTCTAAGCTTTCCCGGGTTACGGCGCCTATGGGATTGTCAAAGCGGTTGGCGTCTTTTCCCAGAATCCTTGCAGACTGGGCGGGGTAGGTGTCAATAGTGGCGCGGAACCAGTTCTGAAGGATCTGGTCCCTGTTTTTTTTAATTGTATGTTTCAAAATCTATTATCTCAACTATTATATATATATCAGCCGAATTGTCTTCTCAAATGTAGAAGGATATAAACTTCCTTAAATTTTATGTCAAGGGTAAAGACGGTTTAGTTTCCAAATGTAAACCAGTGTCCCTGCCGTTGCCCAGGCCTTTTGGATAAGGCGTTTCAGCCTGCTGATTCCCCGTTTATTTTTGTCTCAAAATAGTGTATGACTGAGCAATATAATTGAGGTGTATGACAATCCAATGTGATTGAAATGATTGATCTTCTGAATATTAACTTTCTCAAACATATAGTGGAAAGGAAAACGATGAAAAAAGCATTGATTCTATTTGCCTGTCTTATGATTTTCACCGGCAGTGCCATGGCCCAGGATTCGGGGTTCGGCCTTTCATTTGGGTATGGACAGAGTTCGGACAGTATTGACATCTATCGGCTGGGGTTGATGAAAAAATGGGATGTCCAATGGTTGAAAAACAGCACGGGGTATATGGATGGGTACTTTGAGCTTTCCTATAACCGGTGGGACTACGGTGGTAAGAAAATAAATGCTGTCTCCCTGTCTCCTGTATTTCAGTATGCATTCAATCCCAACGGCAGCACCTGGTATCCTTATATAGAGGGAGGGATTGGTGTGGCCTATCTGGACGAGTATTTTATCAAGGATCGAAATTTATCATCAAACCTTCAGTTTGAAGATCGCATCGGAGCCGGATTCAGGTTTAACAACCTTGATCTGAGTTTCAAGTACATGCATTATTCCAATGCCTCTTTAAAACAACCTAACCACGGCATAGACATCTGGGTCGGCACCCTGGCCTGGTTTTTTTAAATCAGCCCGCAGGTGTCTCCACCTGACGGTGAACCAGTAGCGGGAAAAGGAATTTTGGTCTTAAACCGGGATTCCTTTTTCTTATAAAAGGTCTGTTGTGAATGATTTTGTGAAATTAATTCCCGGCACAGTGACGCTGGGAGTTTTGCTGTGATTTAATAAAAAAATTATATCTGTTTGTTTCTCTTTAAAAAAAATGTCATGATTCATCATGAGGGCATTAAAATACCTGCCTTTACCGTTACATGGGAGGGGAAGAATGAGAGAACCGACAATTAAAAATACCTATAAGGATTTGACCAGGAATATTACCTTCGAAGTTATGTACTACACCCCTATGGAGGAAAAACAAATACACCAGGTTTTGGATGAATACTATAGAAGGTACGGAGCGCCCGCTCCTGAAAATGGAAGTACGGTAAGGGTAGTTTGTGACCCCTGCGGTCCCCGTGCGCCAATCGAATAGCCTTACATTATCCCCAATGTTCACTCAAAAGACTTTTTTATCTCGCCAAAAAGGCTACGGGTCGAAAATCATATTGAATTTCGACCCGTATCGTTTTTTATTGGCGGAGAAGAAGAGGATCGGTGAATGGTTCCCCCTATGTTTCCGCTGGTCTTTGTCCAGTAATGCAAACAGCCAGTAAGCACTTGTTCTGGTGATGTGTATTCCTGCCAGAAGTATTGAATGGCAGAAAATTAAAGCGAGTTCTTGAAGCACCATATCAATTTAACATATACTAAATTGACCCGGACAGGCCGGGAATCACCTTTTAAAAAGAGGGGAGTGACTTTGTTACCCCTTCTTTTTTTTGGGGGTGTAATACTTACCTGTTGTTTATGGTTATATGCAAACAAAAAAGGCTGAAAGTCAAATTGACTTTCAGCCTGAATCGTTTGCTACTGGCGGAGAAGGAGAGATTCGAACTCTCGGTACAAGTTTCCCCGTACACTCGCTTAGCAGGCGAGCACCTTCAGCCAGCTCGGTCACTTCTCCATGGTATTCTGTGTTCTGGCGGAGGAGGTAGGATTCGAACCCACGAAGCTTTGACACTTAACGGTTTTCAAGACCGCCGCCTTCAGCCGCTCGGCCACTCCTCCCAATTGAACCTGGGCAATATATCATCTTGATTTTGGCAGGTCAATAGAAAATAAGCGAGAACAGCAAGATCCGCTCGAACAGCGAGAACACTTGTTCTGTGGAAGGAAAAGGAAATAAACTATTGGAAATAAAAACGTCAGAAAATTTGATATATGACCTTGTCATCTTTATGATCTGCCCTGACAAGCTATGACTGAAGTGCCGGTGTCTGGGGTGAATCATGCCTGGTCAACCCAGCGTAACTGCGGGCTGTTTTTGCAGTTGTCGCTGATGCCTGTTTTTGCTGAGCGACCTCGGGCGCGTTTAAATCATTGACATGGAAACCAGTTGAGCTATATTAAGAAGTTTTAGGTCCATAGATTTTAACAGGAGACAATAATGAAGCAGAAAATCAGGTTTGAGAAGAATATAAAGGATGGGATCCTCACGATTATGGAGTCCAGTGAGGTTGATCCCGGGGTGGTTCAGCTCCTTCTTGAAGAAGAGTATGATCTATCGGAAATGGCCCAGGCCTCGAAAGAAGGTGTGGATGTTTTTATTGCTGCTTTGAGACGCCGCAGCTTTTTTCCTGCCAGGGATTTGTCTGAAAAATTGTTTGACAGCACCAAGGATTTTTTCACTGACCCCGAGGCTGAAAAACTGATCATTGAATATAATGATATCGAAGCCTTTCCCGGAGAAGACGATTTTAAGCTGGACGACGATGATGTAGAGCTGGATGCCCTTCTTGAAGAGGATGGGGACACCAAGGAAGACGAGATGAAGGAAATTGATTCCGGTGATGATACGCCTATTTTTACCCCTGAAGACACTTCTGAGCACGAGAATTAAGCCTTTATGAAAATACAAATCAGAGAGATGGTGCTTAGGGCTGCCAAAAAGGCGTTTGAGGATGGACTGCTGCCCTCGGACCAGGTGCCGGATATGGAGATCGAAACCCCCAAACATGATGGCCAGGGTGATTTTTCAACCAATTTTGCCATGGTGTCCGCCAGGAATCAAAAAATTGCTCCCAGGCAGATTGCCCAGACCATTGTTGATGCCATGCCCCTGGACGATGACCGGGGTGCGGGGCGCATTGTAGAAAAAGTTGAAATCGCAGGCCCCGGGTTTATTAATTTCTTTTTGACTGCCGGGGCATGGCATCCCGTGGTTGATCAGGTCCTGGCGTTAGGTGAACGATTCGGCGCTTCCGACATGGGCAAAGGGGAAAAGGTCCAAGTGGAATTTGTTTCTGCCAACCCAACAGGTCCCCTCCATGTGGGCCACGGCCGGGGTGCGGCTGTGGGTGATGCTGTGGGAGATATCCTGGCCTTTGCAGGCTTTGATGTTCAAAAGGAATATTATATCAATGATTCGGGCCGCCAGATCCGTACCCTGGGCACTTCGGTGTGGATACGTCTTCAGCAGATCCAGGGCCGGGATCTTGAATTCCCGGAAGACTGCTACCAGGGCGACTATATCAAGGATCTGGCTCAACAGGTTTTTGATAAAGAGGGTGCCGGGCTGCTTGAAAAAGATGAAGCAGAAGGAATCCAGATCTGTGCCAGATTTGCTGCCGGCCAGATTCTGACCGGTATCCGGTGTGATCTTGAGGCTTTTGGTGTGGGGTTTGACAATTGGTTCAGCGAACAGAGCCTATACGATTCCGGCCGGGTCCAGTCTGCCATTAAAAATTTTAAAGCCAAAGACCTGATTTATGAGGATGGCGGAGCACTCTGGTTTCGAACCCAAGATTTCGGAGATGAAAAAAACAGGGTTGTGGTTCGGAATAACGGGCTGACCACCTATTTTGCTTCTGATATTGCCTATCATGATGAAAAATTTGAGAGAGGGTTTGACCGTGTCATTGATGTCTGGGGTGCGGATCACCACGGATATATCAAGCGTATTGATGCCGCGGTTGTGGCCACGGGCAGGAAAAGCGAGCAGTTTGAAGTGATTCTGGTCCAGCTGGTAAACCTGCTGCGGGGCGGCAGTCCCGTTCAGATGTCCACCCGGGCAGGGGAGTTTGTCACCCTGAAAGATATTGTGGATGAAGTGGGCAAGGATGCGGCCCGGTTCATGTTCCTGAGCCGGAGTTATGATTCCGGGCTGGATTTTGACCTGGAACTGGCAAAGCAGAAAAATTCCGACAACCCGGTTTATTACGTCCAGTATGTCCATGCCAGGATTACAGGCATTCTCACCAAAGCAAAGGATCTGGGGCTGATTGAGGAAATTGAATTTTCAGCCGGGAATAATCTTGAACTGCTCCTGGCCGATGAAGAGCTGAAGTTAATCAAACAGCTTGCAGGTTTCCGGGAACAGGTGGAAAAAAGTGCCGCCACCCTTCACCCCCATGTGATTTTTACCTATTTGATGTCCCTGGCCTCAGCATTCCACGGGTATTACAACAAGCATAAGGTTATCACAGAGGATACGGCCCTGTCAGGCGCGCGTTTGTCACTGGTCCTTGCTGTTAAAAAGGTTATCCGGAACGGCCTTGATCTGCTGGGGGTTTCTGCACCGGAGAGAATGTAATAGACTGTGACCAAACGAATTTTTAAATACGGGCTGTATTTTTTTGCAGGCCTTTGGATGTTTGTTCTGGGGGTGATGGTGGGCCGGGAAACCGCTCCTGTCACCTTTGATACAAGGGGGGTCCAGGCCCGTCTTGAAGCCATCGCCAGGGAATATGGCCAACAGGGTGAAACCGAACAAAAAGTTGATCTTAATTTTTATGATGCCCTTAATAATCCGGTCCGCCATGAAGTAAAGGGCAGGGTGAAAAAAAACAGTGAAATTCTTCCCCGGCCGGAACCGCTGTTGGTGAGTGATGGAAAGGCGAATGCAGGTCCTGATGAGGTACCGGTGAAGCTGAGTAAAAAGCATGAATCCTTGAACCGGGAGCTTTTAGCTGAGTTTAAGAAAAAGGCCGGGCGCATGAAGAAAGTTCCGGAAGCTGGGCCTGTCGTCAAGGCTGCCCAAAACATCCAAATCGCTTCAAAGGAAAAAAAGACGCTCAAGGCCAAGGATAATGCCCGGAATGTTCAAAAAACAACCCCCCCCGCATCAGCCCCTGAAAAAACCGGCAGCTATACAATCCAGGTCGCGGCCTATAAGGCATTTAAAGATGCCGTATCCCAGATGGCGGCTCTGGAAAAAAAGGGGATTGATGCTTATCGGATCAAAGGAGAAAAAGACGGGGCAACCTGGTACCGGGTCAGAACCGGGGCTTTCTCCGATTATCAGGCAGCCGCAGCAAGGCTTCAGGAGTTAAAACAGGCCAAGGTGAACGGCATGATTATAAAAAAGGAATAAAGATGAAGATATCGAAGGATGAAATTGAAAAAATAGCCCATCTGGCCCGTCTTTATATTGACGACAGTCAAAAAGAGACATTGTCCGGACAACTGAGCCATATTCTGGATTATATTGATACCCTCCAGAGTGTGGACGTTCAGGGCGTGACCCCGGCCTCCGGGGCAGCCTTCATGAACAATGTATTCAGGGAGGATAAGGCGGTCCCGTCACCCGGTCCAGAGGTTACCCTTGCCAATGCCCCGGAGCGGGATAATGACTTTTATACTGTGCCCAGAGTCGTAAAATAGAGCTGTAAAATAAGGAAAGACCATGGAACTTCATAAGCTGACCATCTCCCAGGCTGAAAAACTCCTGTCCGAAAAAAAAATATCTTCAACGGAACTGACCCGGGCATTTCTGGACCGTATTGACTTATATGATGAAAAAATAGGTGCCTTTATCACCGTGGCGCCCGATCTTGCCCTGGAACAGGCCAAAGCTGCGGATCAGGCCATTGCCTCAGGAAACCAAAAAACCTTTACCGGTATCCCCCTGGCCCTGAAGGACCTGCTTTGCACCAAGGGGGTGAAAACCACCTGCGCTTCAAAAATCCTTGAAAATTTTGTGCCCCAGTACAATGCCACAGTGGTGGAAAAGCTCAATAACCAGGGGGCTGTTTTAATGGGAAAAACCAACCTGGATGAGTTTGCCATGGGATCTTCCACGGAAAATTCGTCTGTTAAGATTACCCGGAATCCCTGGGATACGGACCACGTGCCAGGCGGGTCATCCGGAGGGTCGGCTGCGGCTATGGCTGCACAGTTCTGTGCGGGGGCGCTGGGGACCGACACCGGCGGCTCCATCCGCCAGCCTGCCTCCCATTGCGGGGTGGTTGGCCTCAAGCCCACCTACGGCCGGGTGTCCAGGTTCGGCCTGGTCTCCTATGCCTCGTCTTTGGATCAGATCGGCCCCATTACCCGGGATGTTACCGATACCGCCATGATGATGAATTTGATCTGCGGCCATGATCCCAAGGATTCCACCTCCGCCCCCAAAGAGGTGCCGGATTTTACCCAGGGCCTTGCCTCCTTTGAGAAAAACGGACTCCAGGGTATGACCGCAGGTGTGCCCAAAGAGTTTTCCAGCCTGGACGGGGTTGATCCCGAGGTTACGGCCATGTTTGACCGGGCCAAAGAGGTGCTGCAGGACCTGGGCGTTGAAATTAAAGAGATTTCCCTCCCCCATACCGATTATGTGGTGGCGGCGTATTATATCATTGCCCCCTGTGAGGCCAGTTCCAACCTGGCCCGGTTTGACGGTGTGAGGTACGGGTTCCGGGATAAGGGGCCTGATGATCTCATAGAGATGTACAAAAAAACCAAATCCCAGGGCTTCGGCCCCGAGGTTCAGCGTAGGATCATCATCGGTACCTATGCGTTGTCGGCCGGGTATTATGATGCCTATTACGGCCGTGCTTCCCAGGTCCGGGCCCTGATCATGGACGATTTTTCCAAGGCCTTTGACGCCTGTGACATTATCCTGTCTCCGGTGGCGCCCACCCCGGCTTTCAATATTGGGGAAAACACAGAAGATCCTCTGACCATGTATCTGAGCGATATTTTTACTTTGTCCGCCAATATGGCCGGGGTTCCGGGAATCTCTGTGCCTGCGGGCATCAGTTCCAAGGGACTGCCCATGGGCATCCAGATGATGGCCAGACATTTTGACGAACTCTCCCTGATACGGGCGGGTTTCGGATTTGAGCAGAGCCTGGGCCTTGATGCGGCCCTGCCCGAGTTATTTTAGCCCACATAATAAGGAGGGAATATGTCAGGTATCCACCCCCAGGGTGACGCCCTGAAAAAAGCCATTCAATGGATTTCCGAGCAGCGTAAGCAGGATACTGCAAAGAATCCTGCGGCCTTGGCTGATGAGGCAGGTTTACGGTTTGATCTCAGTCCCAGGGACGGTGAATTTTTGCTTCGATTCGTTAAACAAGAAGATAAGGGTGGGATGGATACACCTTCATGAGCAGAATCCGGATTCTTCCAGAAATCCTGTCCAACCAGATTGCAGCCGGCGAGGTGGTGCAGCGCCCGGCTTCCGTGGTCAAAGAACTTGTGGAAAACAGTATGGATGCAGGTGCCGACCGGATCACGGTGGAAATTGAAAAAGGGGGGCGTTCCCTGATCCGGATCAGCGACAACGGGGCAGGGCTGGCACGTGATGAGGCCATGCTGGCCATAGAGCGCTATGCCACCTCCAAGATATTTGCCCAGGAAGACCTCTTTTCCATTTCCACCTTTGGGTTCCGGGGAGAGGCTCTTCCCTCAATTGCTTCGGTATCAAAATTCACCCTGGTCTCCCGGACCCGGGACAATGATACCGGCACCCGGATTGACATCATTGGCGGCAAGTTAACCAAGGTGTCCGACACCGGCGCCCCCCCCGGCACCATGGTGGAGGTGAACCGGCTTTTCTTTAACACCCCGGCCCGGAGAAAATTTCTGAAAGCCGAAACCACTGAATCCGGCCATATTTCAGATGCTGTGGCAGGCCTTGCCATGGGTAATCCCGACATCGGGTTCCGTCTTTTCCTCAATAAAAAACTGGTGAAAAATTTTCCGCCGGGCCAGAACCTGTTCCAGCGGGCCCAGATGGTTCTGGGCAGGGATGCGGTGAATCAGCTGTATCCTTTGGAATACCCCCCGGAAGACAAGGGGGAGGCAAATGAGGGTGGGCTTAAAATCACCGGGGTCTGTGCCAACCCTTCAGTGACCCGGAGCACGGCCAATCGGATTTATCTTTTTGTGAACAAGCGCCTGGTTTATGACAGGGGCCTCATCTCGGCCCTGTTCCAGGGTTACAGGGGGCGGATCATGAAGGGGCGGTATCCCATGGGCGTGGTCTGTGTGGATATTCCCTTTGACCAGGTGGATGTGAATGTGCATCCCACCAAACGGGAAATAAAATTTCTCTTTCCCCAGCCAGTGTACCAAGCCTTGGGACGGGCTGTGAACAATGCCCTGGCAGATGCTCAGACGGACAGTCTTACCTATTCTCTTTCCGGGCCTACAACCTTTGCGGATATCCGGAACCAGACTGAAGAACAACCAACCAAACCTTTAATGGTCCAGGATGTGAAATATCCGATTAAATCCACTTCGTCTGGGGTTTCAGGTCAAGTGGCTCAGGCAGAAATAAAGTGGGAAACCCCTCTTTGGGAAAAAGAACTTCAGCCTGAACCGGTTCATCCTCTTCCCGCAGTTACGGAACCGGAAAAAGATACTCTTGGTGCAGGTTGTGACGTACCGCTGAAAATCATCGGTCAGGTCCTGGGTACCTATATAGTGGTGGAAAAGGATAAACACCTGGTGTTGGTAGACCAGCACGCGGCCCATGAGCGTATTGTGTATGAGAAATTGAAAGCCAGGCATAAGACCCTGGATGTCCAGAGTCAGACCCTCATGGTGCCCGAGGTGCTGGAACTCACCCATGGGGAGGCTGTTATCCTGGAATCTGTGAGTGAAGAGCTGGCAGGTCTGGGGGTGGATATAGAGCCCTTTGGCGGCACCTCTTTTGTGATCAAGGCTGTGCCCGTATTGGTGGAGGAAAAGAAGATCAGGCAGATGATCATGGAAATGGTGGAGCAGCTGAGCTGCGACAATGAAACCGGAGACCGGGACGGCTGGCTGGACGCCTGCCTGACCACCATGGCCTGCCATCGGGCCATCCGGGCCAATCAGGCCATGAACCACAGGGAAATGGAACAGCTCATTGCCGATCTCATGACCTGTGAGAATCCCATGCACTGCCCCCACGGACGGCCCGTCATGGTTTCTTTTGACCAGCGCCGCCTGGAAAAGCTGTTCAAAAGGCTTGTGTGATCCAGGTGGATGGGATATATAAATTTTGCCTGTTTTGCAGGCTTGGGCAGGTAAGATGCCTGCAATGAAGTATAATTTATCACTTTTAGACGTTGAGGAAGATGTATGAGAGCATCCTATTGCGCGCCATCCGGAAAAGTGCTGCTGGTTTCAGCCTTGATATTTTTGAGTTTACTTGCCCCGGGAAATGCCTTTTGTGCGGGGCCTAAAAAAGTGGCTCTGTTTCCCTTTGAAATGAATTCCTCTCAGAATTTGGAGTACCTGCAAAACGGTATGTTTTCCATGCTCTCATCCCGGCTTACAGATCCGGGAAAAGTAACGGTTCTTGGCCGTGATGTCATTAATCAGGCTTTGACTCAGGCAAAATCCCAGGGTCTGTTCAAGTCGAATTTTACCCAAGCCGCCGCTGGAAAGATCGGCCAATCCCTGGGCGCGGATTATGTGATTTTCGGCAGCATCACCGTCATTGGTGAAAGTGTCAGCCTGGATGCGGCTTTGGCTGATGTGAAAGGAGAGCGCGAACCCCTGACCTTTTCCGACCAGAGTAAGGTGATGGGGGATGTGATTACTTTGGTCAATAATTTTGCGGTCACCGCCAATCAGAATGTGTTTAACCGTCGGATGAAAGACAAGCTCAAGCCCATTTCCCGCAGCGCAATTGCTGCAGCCAGTGCCGGAGCAGAGGCTGGTACCGGTGACGATCAAGGGCTCCGTCTCGTTGAACAGCCTGATGGCAGCGGTTTTTCAACCCACCTTAATGTTAAAGATGTGGTTCGTGCCATGGCGGTGGGAGACTTGAACAATAACGGCCAGGCCCAGGTGGTGACGGCCACAGAGTATACCCTTTCCATCCATCATTTAAAAGGCTCCCGTCTGGCCCTTGAACAGACCCTTGAGTATCCCTCCTCCCTTAGTATTGTGGGGCTGGATATTGCCGACATAAACGGCAACGGGTATCCGGAAATTTTTGTTTCCGCCATGACCATCCACCAGGACAGCCTGTCTTCTTTTGTGGTTGAATTCAACGGCAGCACCTTTACCACGATCACGGAAAAACAGCCCCTGTATTTCAAAGTGGTCCATGCCGGAGAAAATTCAAAAATGCTCCTGGGTCAGGAAAAGGGGATGGATCCTTTTTCAGGCGATATCTATCTCATGACCGGGAACCGGGGCGGTTATCTCAAAGATAAACGTATTCCCATGCCCCGGGACACTTCGGTACTGGCCCTGGACAGAGGGGCTGTCAGGTCCGGGGATGTAGAAGGATTTTTGTCCGTTAACCGTCATGGCCGCATCGTGGTGGGATCTAACACCGGGGAGCGGGTCTGGAAGAGTAAGCTTAAGTATGGGGGAACCAACAAGATCTGGCTCATGGAAAGAGAGGATGAAGACGAATCCTACAGGGAGCAGATTTATTTTAATCCCAGGGTCAAGTTCCTGGAGACCACCGGAAAAGATGGTGTTCAACAGGCCATTGTGATCAGAAACGGTGAACTCATGGGCGGCACCCTGGGACGGTATAAACGATTTGAACAGGGTCACCTGGAAATAATGGCCTGGAACGGCATGGAAATGGCCCCGGTTTATAAAACCACACCGGTTCAGGGCTGGATTTCAGACTTTGATATTGCTGATCTGGACAACGACGGTAAGCCGGAACTCCTTGTTTCGGTTGTGGGGCGGTCCGAATTTGCCATTTTCGCCATGGACAAGTCCACCACCCTTATTTCCTATGATTTGGCGTTGGAGTAAGACAAACAGCACAAATTTGGGCAGGGGTGATGAAATCCTTTTATTAAAATTCCTCTAACCACCATTTTATACGTTCAGACAATTGCCTGAGACCAGAACCCTGGTCTCAGGTTTTTTTGTTTCAGGCCCTTATTCTATCCTCCCGCCCGCGTTTTATATTACGATATGCCACTTGATTTTTATCACTTCAGCAGGGCTGACTATCCTGTTTTTTCTGCTGGTTAAAAATATTTTAAATTGTTTTTACATTTTGTGTGTGAATTGTAAAAAAATGTTATTGACAATACTAGCGTTTATCTGATCTATTGCACAGTAAACCGTGTTTAGAAAGTAGACGTTTGGTCTTTCCCATGGAGGCAACAGGGAGATAAAAGGACTCTCTGTTCTGACCCAGGCGGGGAAAATGGGTGTAACTACAACAAAAGGAGAAAAGATGAAAAAATTAATGGTAATCGCTGTGTTATTCGTCTTTATGACCGGTTCTGCCTATGCTGCGGCTGAGTGGAATTTTTACGGCAGTGCCCGTGTGAGTACGTTTTATTCAAGCTTTGACAATGATCCCTTTGCTCCAGGAACAGACACTGAAAATTTTGAGATGGACCTCAACGGTAATGCCCGTATCGGTGCTAAGGTAAAGGTCAGTGATGATCTGACCGCCCAGTTTGAGTATGGCGCTAAAAAAGATAAGGCCAACATCCGTCTTCTCTGGGGCGAATGGAATTTTGGCAAAGGTTCCCTTGGCATTGGCCAGCATTATACCCCCCTGCTTTTCCCCTATTCCAACCAGGTCTACAACATCCACGGCAAGGAAGAGGGTGATACGAACATGAGTTTATTCGGCATGCTTTACGGCGGAAGAAAACCCATGATCAGGTTGAAATTCGGCAATTTTCAGATTGCCGTGGTTGAACCCAGGGAAAGAGTTTATTGCGTACCTACCTATAACGGTAATGCAACAGGCCTTGCCGCTGCAACAGCGCCGGGGGCAACCTATACCAGACCCGATGGTACCCAGATTACTGTTATAGATTTAGCAACCGGTGCAGCAGCCGGAGCTGCCTATGTTGCAGACAATTCAGATCTCTTAGCTGCTGGACCGTCCACTGAAACCAAGATTCCGTCCATCCAGGCCAAATACAAGTTTGATTTCAACATGGGACATGTAGCCCTGGCTGCCGGTTACCAGTCTTTTGACGTTATGGACGGCGGCAAGGACTACACTGTGGAATCCTATCTTGCCGGTATCGGCGGGCGTCTGAACGTGGGCAAAGCTTATTTTAAGGGTAATTTCTGGGGCGGTCAGAACACCGGCAACATGGCAGACGTTTTGACCAACGGTAACCTGGTATCCACCTGGGCCAACTATTCATCCGGGGATACAAATGGATCCGGTATGGGATATGCCAGGTGGAGTGACGGCAAGCTTAATGGCGTAGCAGGAGCAGCATATCCTGAAAAAGGCATTACAGATGTCGATGTCTACGCCGGCTTGATCGTAGCCGGTTATGAAGTCAGAAAAGGCCTTTATTTTGAAGCCGGTTACGGCTACACCTGCACTGAGTTTGATGAACCCGGTTCAACCAAAGATGATGCAGAGACTTTCTATCTTCAGTCCACAATTTTTCTTGCCCCCGGTGTTTTTCTTACCCCTGAGATCGGTATGCTTGACGCCAAGCAGGACGGCGAGTCCGAACTTTTTTATGCCGGCGTCAAATGGCAGATCAACTTCTAGTTTAACCTGATTTTAAAATATTCCCGCCTGAATATAAAGGCCCGGTGGATTTTCCACCGGGCCTTTACTTATTGTCACACCACCCTAAAAGAATGCGTACCCCCCAAACACCTGCGGCTCTGCCAGGGCAGCAGTTCTTAATATGGATTTGACAGCCATGGTGTACTTGGGCTTTTGTCCTGCAGGTTTTTGCGCCCTATAATAAACGTTCTTTTAACCAGGACGTCCATTAAAGTTCCCGGATATAACTGATGCCGAACTAAACTTAAAAAGGCCCAATGGATTAAATGATCCATTGAGCCTTTTTTGTATCTTGGATGAATACTTAGGGATCGTTAAATAAATTATTCCCCCCCCCTTAAAAGGTTGGGGATTGCTGAAGATAAAAGGTGAACTTAATTTTGCTCCTGTCCTAAGACTAAAACAGGTACTTCCAGACCTTCCAGCCGATCTTTTCTTCAGGCTGCCAGTTCTGGGGCACCGGCATGAGGTGTTCTGGGTTCTTGCGTTTCAGGTCGTTCAGGTCTTTTTGTTTTTCCTGCTCCATTTCTTCCCAGGTCACCGTGGTCCTTTCAAATATCCGCTGGTTGATGGCCGCAGCAATCCTGTCCACTTTATTGATCAGATGGTCACTATTGTCCGACTGCTCTGAAAACGCCATATAGCGTTTGTTTTCAATATCAAAGATTTTGGCGTCTATGCTGAAGGAACCATCAAACTGGGTAATGGATCCGGAAAGGATATATTGGCTGGAAGTCTTTTGGGCCACGGCTTTAATGCGTTTGCTTTCAGACAGGATAGTGAGCTCGGCCTGCACTTTTTTCATTTTTTCCGGGGGGATGACCGCCACCTTATCCGGCCAAGAAATCCTTGAATAGAACATCCGGCTGATCCCCTGTTTGACAAAATCCATGTTTTTGTCTGCATGGATGGTGAAGGGAAGGACCGCAACCGTTTGAATAGTTTGTGCCCTGGACTCTGACAGGGGAAGGATATTTAAACTCATCAGGATGGCCGGGATTAGAAAAAACAGGGTAAAATTATTCCTGGTATTCACGATTTTTTCCTTTATAGTTTTGATTTAAGCAAGGGGGTGACTACTTTGGGATCTGCTTTCCCCCGGGTTTTTTTCATGATCTGGCCCATAAAAAAACTGAATAATTTGGTTTTACCGGATTTATATGCTTCTGCCTCGTCCGGGTTGTCCCGGATGACCTCATCCACCATGGCTTCTAATTCTCCTTGGTCGGATACCTGTTCCAGTCCGTTTTCTTTGACAATATTTTCAGGGGTTTTTCCGGTTTCCACCATTTCTTCAAATACAGTTTTGGCAGCGTTGGCGTTGATGCTGCCCTTTTCCAGAAGGGTGAGCAGATTGGAAAAGGCCTGGGCTGTTACCGGGGACTGGGTGATATCCAGGCCCTTGGCATTGAGCATGCCCATAAGGGTGGTCATGGTCCAGTTGGCAGCCTGCTTGATGTTTTTCAGGGGGGCTATGACTTTTTCAAAGAAATTGGCCATGTCGATGCTTGCGGTGAGTACACCGGCATCATAGTCGGAGAGGTTGAATTCCCGGATGAACCTTTCTTTTTTCCGGTCCGGGAGCTCCGGCATGGTGGTGCTGACATCCTGAATCCATTTTTCATTCACAATCAGGGGAACCAGGTCAGGATCAGGGAAGTAGCGGTAATCATGTGCCTCTTCCTTGCCCCTCATGGAGGTTGTGCAATTTTTATTGGGGTCCCAGAGCCGGGTTTCCTGGATGACTTTTTTGCCTTCTTCAAGCAAATAGGTCTGGCGTTGGATTTCATACCGGATGGCTTTTTCCACGTTTTTGAATGAATTCAGATTTTTTAGCTCGGCTCGGATTCCAAATTCTTCCTGGCCGACGGGGCGCAGGGATATATTTGCATCACAACGGAAACTGCCCTGTTCCATATTGCCGTCGCAGACATCAATGTATTTGACAATGGCATGGAGTTTGCGAAGATAGGCTCCGGCTTCGGCGGCCGATCGGAGATCCGGTTCGCTCACGATTTCTATGAGAGGAACCCCGGTGCGGTTAAGGTCCACCATGCTTTTGGCCCGGACGGGATCATGTATGAGCTTGCCGGCATCTTCTTCCATGTGGATCCGGGTGATGCCGATGCGTTTTTCTCCGGCCTCGGTTTCAATGTCCAGGTGGCCGTGTTCAGCAATAGGATGGGCATATTGTGAGATCTGATAACCTTTGGGCAGGTCCGGGTAAAAATAATTTTTCCGGTCAAATCGGCTTTCCGTGTTGATTTGACAATTGGTGGCCAGGGCAGCTTTGATGGCAAAGGTCACGGCCTGTTCGTTTAGAACGGGCAGAACCCCTGGCATGCCCGTGCATACCGGGCAGGTGTTGGCGTTTGGTGATTTGCCGAATGCGGTTGAGCAGTTGCAGAAGATTTTTGTCCGGGTTTTGAGCTGGGCATGGACCTCAAGTCCGATCACGGGTTCAAATGACATAAATTCTTTTATTCCTTTGATTTTCCATTACTTGAAACTTAACAGCCTTCCTTTATAACCTTGATATTTTGAATAATCAATATAATTTTATGGTGATTATCATTGCAAAAAAAGGGCTAAAACTATAAAACAAAGAACTTTTACCTTTATAAATACAGGGAATAACAAGGAATAATCTTAAATGAAATTCTTTTTTTGCGTTATCGGCATGGTCATGATCGTTGAAGGCCTGCCCTATTTTGCCTTCCCCCAGAAAATGCGGCAGATGGTTGCCATGGTTCTGGGGTTGGATGATATGACGCTCCGGCGGTTTGGTTTCTTTATGATGCTGGCGGGTCTGGGTGTTGTGTATCTGTCCATGGGAGGGGTCTGATGTATCAATTGGCTGATTATGATTATCATCTGCCCGAAGACCTTATTGCCCAGAAGCCCTGTGAGGAGAGAAGTCGATCCCGTCTGCTCAGAGTGGACCGCGGGTCACACAGTCTATCCCATCATCAATTTTTTGAGCTTGAAGATTTTCTCAAGCCCGGAGATTTGCTGGTGGTGAACAATACCAAGGTGATACCGGCCCGGCTCATGGGCCGCAAAGAAACCGGGGGGCGGGTGGAGGTACTTATAATTGATTATGCCTCCGGAATGAAACACCTCAAAGAGAAGGGCGTGTTTCAATGCGACTGTCTAATTCGGGCTTCCAAGCGGCCAAGGCCTGGCGCCTTTCTTCACATGGACGGGGGGATAAAGGCCCGGGTGATATCCCACACCGACCGGGTATCCATGGTTGCCTTTGATGACGGCGGTGCCTTTGTAGACCGCCTGCGGGGAAACGGGCAGATACCATTGCCGCCCTATATCCGGCGAACAGGAGACCCGGATCTGGCCCAAAAAGACAAGGCCGATTATCAGACCGTGTATGCGGAAGCCGAGGGTGCGGTGGCAGCGCCTACTGCCGGGCTACATTTTACTGATGGGCTCATGGAACGACTGGCGGCCAAGGGGGTGGGGCTGGCCCGGATTACCCTCCATGTGGGGTACGGGACCTTTGTGCCGGTGCGGGTGGAGGATATCCGGGACCATGAGATCCACTCCGAATTTTTTACGGTATCCGAAGATGCTGCCTTTAAGATCAATGCGGCAAAAAAAAGGGGCGGACGGGTCATTGCCGTGGGCACGACTTCTGTGAGGACCCTGGAGTTTATAGCCGATGAAAGCGGAAGGGTGGCCCCGGGATCCGGGCAGTGTAATCTGTTCATTTATCCTGGGTATCCGTTTAAATGTGTGGATGCCATGATCACCAATTTCCATCTGCCCAAGTCCACCCTGCTCATGCTCATTTCCGCCTTTTATGACCGGGGAAAAATTCTGGATGCCTACAGGCTTGCCGTGGCTGAAAAATATCGGTTTTTCAGTTACGGGGATGCCATGTTCATTGAATGATTGGCCTTTGATATAAAAGAGATAATTAAAAATGCTTAAGTTTGAATTGTTTAAGGATAACGGAAGGGAAGGGGACGGTCCGGAAGCTGACCAGTCCCGCCTAGGAGAAATTACCACGGATCACGGGACCATCCAAACCCCGATTTTCATGCCCGTGGGTACCCTAGGATCGGTGAAGGGGGTGTCCAAAGAGGATCTGGATCATTGCGGGGCCCAGATCATTCTTGGCAACACCTACCATTTATATCTGCGCCCCGGCTGTGAGGTCATAGAACCCATGGGCGGACTCCATAAGTTCATTTCCTGGGACAAACCCATGCTCACAGATTCCGGGGGGTTCCAGTTTTTTTCCCTGGCCAAGCTGGCCAAGTTCACGGACGAAGGGGTGAATTTTCAGTCTCATATTGATGGGTCAAGGCATTTTTTTTCTCCTGAGAGGGCCGTGGAGATCCAGACCGTACTGGGCTCGGATATCATGATGTCCCTGGACTGGTGCATGGGCCATCCGGCCACGGAAAAACAGACCCTTGAGGCCCTGAATAAAACCACTGCCTGGGCCAAACGGGGGTTTGATTTCTGGCAGTCCCAAGGCGGAAAGAACAATCTTTTCGGCATTGTCCAGGGCGGAATGTACAAGGAACTGAGGTCTTTGTCTGCTCAACAGATTACGGCCATTGATTTTCCCGGCTTTGCCATCGGCGGCCTATCCGTTGGGGAGCCCACGGATATCATGTATGAGATGGCCCACCATACCCTGCCTCTGCTCCCCAGGCATAAACCCCGTTATATCATGGGGGTGGGCACCCCGGAAAACCTTGTCACCCTGGTTGGGATGGGCTGTGACATGTTCGACTGTGTCATGCCTTCCAGAAATGCTAGGAATGGTCAGCTGTTCACCCGTCAGGGAACCGTCAACATTCCCAATGCAAAATTCAAGACTGATGAACGGCCCATTGATGAATCCTGCGGCTGTTATACCTGCCAGAATTATTCCCGGGCCTATCTGCGCCATCTATATAAAACCAAAGAGCTTCTGTCCTACCGGCTGAACACCATTCACAACCTATATTATTACCTTGACCTCATGGCCAAAATACGCCATGCAATAAAGGAAAACAGATTTGCCCAATTTAAATGGGACTTTTTTGCTGAAAGGAATATAAAGGCATGAGTATTGCCATAAAAATAGAAAAAACCATTGAGACTTCCTCCTGGATCAGGAAGATGTTTGAGGCCGGTGCCCGGCTCAAGGCGGAACACGGGGCAGTAAATGTGTTTGATTTTTCATTGGGAAATCCCAATCTTGAGCCCCCTGAAGAATTTTACACCGCCATGGCCGAGGCGGTAAACGACACCGCCCCGGGGCTTCACGGGTATATGCCCAATGCCGGATATCCCCATGTCAGGGAAGCTGTCGCCAAAACCGTTTCCCACTATCAGGGCAGGGAAGTCACGGCCAATGATATCATAATGACCTGCGGGGCGGCCGGCGGACTGAATATCATCTGCAAGGCCCTGCTCAACCCCGGTGAGCAAGTTCTGGTTCCCGCCCCGTATTTTGTGGAATACGGGGCCTATGCCGATAACCACGGCGGGGTGCTTAAAACCGTTCCCACGGGAGATAAATTTGCTCTGGATATTGATGCCTTGGCCCAGGGCATCACAGAGCAGACCCGGATTGTCTTGATCAATTCCCCCAATAACCCCACGGGCGCCGTGTATACCCGGGAGGAACTGGGGGCCCTGGGAGATCTGCTCAGAACAAAATCAAAGGAATTTGACCGGACCATTTATCTTGTGTCTGACGAGCCCTATACCCGGATTGTCTTTGACGGGACCCAGGTGCCTCCTGTTTTTGAATTTTATGAAGAGAGCCTGGTGGTGACTTCCCATTCCAAGGACCTCTCCCTGGCCGGTGAACGCATCGGATATGTCACGGTGAACCCCGGGGCCCAATACCGGGCAGCGCTTGTGGGTGCCATGACACTGGCCAACCGGACGCTGGGCTTTGTCAACGCCCCGGCCATGATCCAGCGGGTATTGCCTAAACTCCAGGATGCCAGTGTGGATATTGGCGCCTATAAACGGAAGCGTGATCTGCTTTGTGAGGGATTGGGGGCGGCAGGGTACGAGTTTGATATACCCCGTGGCACCTTTTATCTCTTTGTGAAATCACCCCTTAAGGATGATGTTGAATTTGTCCGGGTCCTCCAGAAAGAATTGATTCTGGCTGTGCCCGGCAGCGGATTCGGCGGACCCGGATATTTCCGTCTGGCATTCTGTGTGGACGATCATACGATTACTGCAGCTATGCCCGCATTTAAACGGGCTCTGAAAAATATTTAGGGGAATACGATCATGCATGAAATGGGTATTGCCGAACAATTGGTGAAAATTGCGCTGGATGCCATCCCCGATGAGATTGAAAATCCCAGGGTGGAAATACTGAACCTGAGAATAGGTAAGCTGGCTGCAGTGGTGGAGCACAGCCTCACCTTCTGCATTGAAATAATTACAAAGGACACCCCCCTTGAAAATGTGAAATTGTCCATTGAACAGGTGCCGGTGAAAATCCATTGTTTGACCTGCCATAAGGAGTGGGAGACGGACACTCCCATGTTCAAATGTCCGGACTGCAAGGACGGGGAGGTGAAGATGCTCACGGGAAGGGAGATAGAAATTTCCTCCCTGGAGCTGGCTGACAATTGATAACAACCATCCTTCGTGCTCTTTGTCTACTTCGTGGTGGATGTCTTTTTAACCGCGAAGAGCACAAAGGGTACCAAGGGTTTTGAAAGGATAGTATTGTGGAAATAAATATACAGAAACGGGTACTTGAGAAAAACGAAACCGAAGCTGATAAAAACCGGGCTTTTTTTAAAAACAATAAGGTTTTTGTCCTGAACATGATGTCATCCCCGGGCTCGGGGAAGACTGAAACCCTGTGTAAAACCCTAGGCAAACTCATGCCTGAAATCCGGGTGGGGGTGATTGTGGGGGATGTCTGCACCACAAATGATGCCGACCGGCTGGAGGTTACCGGTGCCAAGGTTACCCAGATTAATACGGACCAGTTCGGCGGTGACTGCCATCTAGCAGCTCCCCTCATTGATGCCTCGGCCCGGCAATTGGGCTGTGACGACCTGGATCTGCTCATCGTGGAAAATATCGGCAACCTGGTCTGTCCTGCGGAATTTGATATTGGCGAAGATGCCCGGGCCGTTGTTCTCAGTGTCACCGAAGGGGAGGACAAACCCCTGAAATACCCGCTCATGTTCCAGGTGGCGGATGCTGCCATCCTCAATAAGATTGATCTGCTGCCCTACCTTGATTTTGATGCGCCCCTGGCCGTTGAAAATATGAAAAAGGTTCATCCCGGTATACCGGTGTTTGAAATTTCTGCAAAAACCGAAGAGGGGTTTGACCCCTGGCTGGAATGGCTGAGAACCAAGGTGAAGGAAAAATTAGGAATCGTTACAAAATAACGTGATCTAAATTGTTTCCCAAAGCCCTAAATGGGTATTTTTTCCAAAAACCCCTAATAGGTATTTTAAAAACAAAAGCTCAACTAACTTTGGAGCCGATCCTTAGGATAAATTAAAACATGGGGGAGGAATGCCATGGAGATAAAACCGACAGCATTTTCAGGTTCCTGGTACCCCGGATCAGCGGCTGAATGTGAGACGGCCATTCAGGACTTTTTAGAACCCAAGCCTGATCCGGGCAATAACATCGGAGGCATCGTTCCCCATGCCGGATGGGTCTATTCCGGGGGCATTGCCTGCCGGGTGATCGCTTCCCTTGTATCACCCGCCCCGGCCCCGGACACCATTGTGCTGTTCGGGGCCCATATGCATCCCTCTTCCCCGCCATTTATACTGGCTTCAGGGGCGGTAGATACCCCCCTGGGCCATATTGAAGCGGATGGTGAGCTTGCCGCGGTTGTGGTTAAGGAGATTGCGGGGAACTCTAATCCGATCAGATCACTCTTTCCTGCTGATTTTCCCGACGAAAATACCCTGGAACTCCAACTGCCTTTTATCCGTTATTTTTTTCCGGATGCCCGGATTCTGATCTGCGGGGTTCCGCCTTCGGACCTGGCAGGCCGGATTGGTGAGGCGGTTGTGGGAGGGGCCAAGGAGCTGGGGCGGGTCGTGCGCATTGTCGGTTCCACGGATATGACCCATTACGGCCCTAATTTCGGATTTGAACCGGCCGGTACCGGTGCGGCCGCCGTGGAATGGGTGAAGCGGGAGAATGATGCCGGGGCCGTTCGTGCCTTGGAAAAGATGGATGTCCGTCAAATTATTTCCCAGGGCCTGTCCAACCATAATATGTGCTGTTCAGGAGCTGCGGCTGCGGCAGCCGCAGCCTGCAAAAAAATGGGCGCAGCCAAGGGGGTATGCCTTGACTACGCCACAAGTTATGAAACATCCCGGTCAGCCAGTTTTGTCGGGTATTGCGGGATGGTTTATCCGTTATAGTTATTCTGCTTTGTTCCGGGCAAACTCAGCAGCCCGGTGGATCCGCTGAACCGTTTTTTCTTTTCCCAGGGCCAGGAGCATCTCAAATATGCCGGGGGAAACGGTGGTGCCGGTGACCGCCACCCTCAGGGGCTGGGCGATTTTGCCGAACCCAAGTCCGGTCTCTTCCATGACTGCCTTGAATAAATCTTCCAGGTTTTCCTGGGTGTAATCATCCAATGCGTCAATACCTTCCCCGCATCGGGTCAGCAGGGAAGCGGCTTCGGGTTTAAGAAATTTCTTGGCCGCCTTTTCATCGAATTCGAGATCATCCTTATAATAAAAGGCTGCGGCCTGGGCCATCTCCACCATGGTTTTGCTTCTGGGCTGAAGGGTTTGGATGACCCCCCGGGTAAAGGTGTTGTTTTGGGCCTCAATGCCCAGTTCCGCCAGGTGGGGGAGCAGGGGTTCTGCCAGCTCTTCCGGGGTTTTGCTCTGAATATGCTTGGCATTCAAGGAGAGCAGCTTGTCTGTGTCGAACATGGAGGCTGAGCGCCCCAGGTGCTCAAGATCGAATTTTTCAATGAGGTCGTGACGCTGGAAAAATTCCTGGTCTCCGTGGGACCATCCCAGGCGGACAAGGTAATTGATGACCGCATCGGCCAGGAATCCCATTTTTTTGTATTCACCCACTGACATGGCGCCGTGGCGCTTGCTGAGCCGGGATTTGTCCGAACCCAGCACCATGGGGACGTGGCCGAAAACCGGGAGGTCTGCGCCCAGGGCCTGGTAGATGAGCATCTGTTTTGGGGTGTTGATGAGGTGGTCGTCCCCGCGGATGATAGTGTTGATGCCCATGGTGATGTCGTCGATGACCACGGCCAGGTTGTACATGGCCACCCCGTTGCTCCGCTGGATGATGAAATCGTCGATCTCGGCATTCTGGAATGCAGTGTTTCCCTTGACAACATCTTCAACAACGGTGACTCCGGTGTCCGGGGTCCTTAGACGGACCACCGTGTTCTCTTTTTTTTGCAGGCCGCGGTTCCGGCATTTGCCGTTGTACATGGGCTTGAGGCCCTTAGCCTTGGCCTCTTCTCTCATGAGATCAATTTCGTCCGGAGTGCAGTCGCAGTAGTAGGCATGGCCCGAGGTCACCAGGCGGTCGATATATTCATTGTAAATATCGTGGCGCTGGGTCTGGAAATAGGGGCCCTCGTCCCAGTCAATGCCCAGCCATTCCATGGATTCAAGGATGGCATCCACAGACTCCTGGGTGGACCGGACCACATCGGTGTCTTCGATGCGCAGGACAAATTTGCCTTTGGTCTTTCTGGCGTACAGCCAGTTGAACAGAGCTGTTCTGGCGCCGCCGATGTGCAGATAGCCGGTTGGGGAGGGGGGAAAGCGTGTAATTATGGTATCGGATGTCTCCATTTATGATCTCCAAATGGGTTAGGTGTCTCAAGGTAAATCTTGTAAAATCGACGCCTTATCTACCACAAATCATGCTATTGGGCAATATTGAATTTCCAGCACCCCCATATATCAGAAATTCATTCATTATTCGTATCACCCCAGTCTATTGCAATTATTCCTGGAAAAAAATTGTATTTTATCAAATTATGGCTATTTTAAATGCCATCATTAAAACCCAACAAAGATATAATAAAGGAAGGTCCCAATGGAAAAAATGATATCAAAACTCAAACCCATCATGGTCTGCTTGGTGGCTGGATTAATCCTATCTTCCTGCGCGGGGGCATTTGGCAATCACATGACAGCCGAATACCGGGCTGGGATGGATGCCGCCGAAAAGGCAGCCAAGGCGGATGCCATTAAAGAAAATTGTATATTCGTCTCCCCGGTGAGCCTGCTGATGCACAAAAATCTAACGGCCCGCCTGAGGTCAATGGACAGCCAGAGGACAGATGAATTCAGGAAAGGGTTCACAAGGGGGTATAATAAATATTTCATCGACTTCATGGATTTATATTGTGACCTTTTTGAACGCAACCATCACAGGGGTGACTGATATGAAATCATAACCATGTCCCGGTATTCATTTCCAACGGGGTGTTATCAAGTTTCCATGATATGAATCAAAGGCCTCTTTGTTCTGTTTATATCGGGCATTTGTTTAGACTTGCCCTTCAATCAAAAAAAAGGTATACCTGGTGCGCAAAATAAATCAGATTTATAATTTAAGGAGTCTGTTTTGAAAAATATTTTTTCAATGGTTGTATTAACTTTATTAACTTTTTTTGTTGGTCAGTCCACTGTTTTGGCCGCTCCTGCAAAGGTGGCGGTACTGCCCTTCAAGATCAATGCCCAGGAAGACTTGGGTTTTCTCAGGGACGGAATTCAGGATATGCTCGGTTCCAGACTGTCCTGGGACGACAAAGTGGTCGTTATTGACAAGGAAGCCGTAAATCGGGCAGCTCAGTCCGTTACAGGTCTTTCCGGTCTTTCCCGGGCCCTGCTCATCGGTGGAAAGCTCAAGGCAGATTATGTCATCTACGGCAGTCTGACCATATTCGGGCAAAATGCCAGTATTGACGCCAATGTGGCGGATGTGGCCGGCCAGAGCGAGCCCACCTCTATCTTCAAACAGACCAGTTCCATCAGTCAGGTGATTCCGGAAATCAATAGATTTGCCACAGACATCAATACTCAGGTGTTTAAGCGGTCCGCAGCTCCCAAGTTTAAGGGGGCTGTGCCTGGCGAATCTTCCCAGCAATACGCCTCCCCAAACCAGGGGTTTATCCTGCCCAGCAAGAGTATTCCTGTCATGGGCGCCCCGGGGCAGGAAACGACCTATTGGCGGAGCAAGGACGTTGATGAGCTCATCGTGGCTATGGCATTCGGGGATGTCAACAACGACGGTGTGAAAGAAGTGGTATATATCTCCGAGAAAGAAGTGTTTATCTCCCAGTTTGTAAATGGAACCTTTACCACGCTGGCCCAGACAGCTAAAAGCCGGACCAACCGGTATATCAGTGTGGATGTCGCTGATATCGACAATAATGGAACGCCTGAGATTTTTGTATCCGGCTTGACCGGAGACGAGTCCAAGGTCAGTTCCTTTGTTCTGGAGTTTGACGGATCCGGATATAAGGAGATTCTTTCCAGGTCTCCTTATTTATACAGGGTGGTAGACCTGTTAAATGGCTCCCAGATTCTCCTGGGACAGGAACCTGTTAATGATAAAGGGGTATTTGGTTCTCCTGTATACCGGATGAAAAGTACTGGAAAAGAGTATATCCACGATGAAATGCTGCTCAAGGGAAAACTTGCCAATGTGCTGGGTGTTACCATTGGAAAGCTGGGTGACACCGTGGAAAACACAACCATTGCATTTGATAATAAAGATTATATCCGCTTGTTCAATAATAACCGGCGCGCCTCCTGGACAGGCACGGATAAACTGGGGGGCAACATTGCCCGGTATCTGGTGATCCCCAAGGACCCCGAGTCCCTGGCAAAGCCCGAGTATTTTCCCACCCGGATCCGGGTCTTTGACACGGACCAGGACGGTAAACCCGAAGTGATTACCTGCGCCAATCACGATATTTCCATGAACCTGATCCAGGGCTTCCGGTCCTTTTCAAAATCCAGGATGCAGGCATTGGCCTGGGACAGCCTTGGTCTGCAGCCCATCTGGGAATCCAGAAATCTGTCCGGACGTATCAGTGATTTTTTTCTGGCTGACTTTGATAATGACGGCTCTGTGGAACTTGTCATCTCCCTGATTAAGAAAGACAAGGGGACGCTGGTATCCACAGGGGCTGTGAGCATGCTTGTGGCTTTTGATCTGGTGCCGTCCAAAAAACAATGAAAAACCGCGGTAAATTCAATAAAGCCTTGACTTTGGCGCAGTTCATTGATATCTGCATGTAAGAAAATCGTCTTTACTGGACGATTGTCGTGTGAAACCAGCTTCTGGCCGACCTTTTAAAAGGAGAGGTGGGTGTGAAAGTTTGTTTCACAGTGAAAGTAATTTTGTAATTAAACGATTTTTATTAAAAAGGAAGAAAAGATGAAAAAATTAGCTCTGATTATCGCAGCTATGATGACAGTGGCCTTTGTTGCCCCTGCTTTTGCTGCAGACAACCTTTCGCTTTCCGGTTCATTCCAGGTAAGAGGCTGGGACGTTAATGCTGAAGATGCCGCCGATGATGCAAGTTATTTTGACCAGAGAATGAGAGTCCAGGCTAAAATTACCGCCAGCGACAATGCCTATGTTGTTATCCGCGCTGATATGGGCGATGCTCAGTGGGGCAGTGCTACAGGTTTCAACGGAGTCATCCAGAGACCTGGCCGGACAACCAATTCAGAACAGATTGATTTTGACCGCCTCTACGGCCATTTCGAACAGGACAACTGGGCGCTGACCATTGGTCAGCAGTACCTTGGTCTTGGTATTCTGGAAGTTCTGGATGCCAACATGGTTGCCGCAAAAGTCCGTCTGAAATTTGGTGCCATCGAACCCTCTCTGATCTATGGTAAGATCAGCGAGAATGGATCCACCAACGATGACGGTGCATTCGATGATTCTGACCTCTATGCCATCAACGTAAGCTTTGATGTTGCTGGTTTTGATTCCAATGTTTTCTATGCCATGGCTGATGATGACGGTGCTGCCGATACTACAGCATGGGCTCTGGGTTTCCATACTGCAGGTAAACTGGGTATGGTCGGCCTGGTTGCTGAACTGTCCTTCCTGGGCGGAGACGCTGCCGCTAATGTTGATTACGAAGGTACTCAGTTTTATTTAAAAGCTGACAGCGACCTCAACGACGCTCTGAACGTTGGTGCTGAATTTTTGTGGGCTGCCGGTGAAAACGAAGCTGATGAGCAGCAGTTGACCAACCTTGCTGATTTCGGTGATTTTACCATCGCTGATACCAATGCTCCCTGTGCCACTGACGTTGTTGTGGTTGGCACCAATGGTCCCTTTGATTTCACAGACGATAACGCCGGTGTTGTAGGCGCCTCTCTGTTTGGTAGCTACAAAGTTTCTGCTGATCTTTCCTTTGGTGGAAAATTTGCTTACCTGACACCTGAAGAAGATGCAGCTACTGATGTTGACAGCCTGATGTCTACTACTGTATGGGCTGGATACAACCTGGGTTCCAACACTTCTCTCGTCCTTCTTTACAACATCGCCAATGCCGAATTTGATACAGGCGCTGCTGACGAAGACGTTAAGACCCTTTATGCAAGATTCTTGATCAGCTTCTAATTTAAGCTGCAAGAATAAATAAAATTACTTTCACACCCAAAAGGGCTGCAGGTTACTGCAGCCCTTTTTATTTGCGTGAGGGTCTGGTGGGCACGATTCGGGGTCACAGGCGCGTAAACGCATCCAGAATAGCCCAAGCCTATACCGCTTCTCCAATAATGCAAAAAAAGCGGAGAATGTCATCTGGTGGCGGGGAAAGATTTATTCGCAGGATAATTTTTATCTGCCGATTTTGGTGTGAATGCAGCTTTGCAAACAGCTTTCCAGTCGCTCTGATGTGAAAAAAACAGGCGATGGATTTGGAAATCCCTATTATTCTTGACAGGTTTTGAAAATTGGGGTAAATATGTTTGTTTTATTGTTTTGGTGCAAAATAATTGAAATGTAAATAAAATAGTATAGTTAGGAGAAACCCATGGCAGTACCTAAGCAGAAAAGCTCAAAGGCAAGAGGAAGAAAAAGACGGACTCACTACAAAACCAGCGCTCCCACCGTGACAGTATGTCCTGAGTGCCAGGAACCCAAGTTGCCCCATGCCGCATGTCCGGAATGTGGTGCCTACAAGGGCCGGAACGTAAAAGAAAGTGCTGAAGACGAAGACTAAATCCTTTGGAAAGGAGCGCGGGCATGACCGTTGAAACCAAAGTTAGAAAAGTGATTGCTGAGAAAATTCCAGATATTGATATTGATGATGTGGTGCCAGAAGCGTCCTTGATCGAAGATCTTGGTGCAGATTCCCTGACCATTGTGGAACTTGTCATGTCCATGGAAGAGGTCTTTGAAATTGAAATTGATGATGATGCGGCGGAAGGGCTGGTAACGGTCCAGGATGCCATTGATTTCATCAAGGCAAAATCTTAAGTTGTATTGGGGCCACAGGCAAAATGGATAGAGAAAAGACCATTATTATCGGCAGTGATCATGCAGCATTCGGATTAAAGGAAAAGATCAAGGATCTTCTGTTTAATCTGGGGTATGGTGTGGAAGATGCCGGGACCCACAGTGAGGACTCCGTTAATTACGCGGATTTTGGAAAAAAAGTGGCCGGTGCCGTCTCCAGAGGAGAGTTTGCCAGAGGCATTCTGCTCTGCGGCACAGGTCTGGGCATGTCCATGCAGGCCAATCGGTATAAAGGGGTTAGAGCGGCCCTGTGTTCGGATATTTTTTCCGTTCAGATGAGCCGGCAGCACAATGACTCCAATGTCCTTGTCATGGGCGGCCGTGTGGTCGGTGACATCCTGGCCTTTGAACTGGTGAAGACCTGGCTCAACACCGAGTTTGAAGGCGGGCGGCATCTGGACCGGATTCAGTCCATAGAAAATTTGTAGCAGCAGGCCTAAGATTTCGGCCGCTGAGCTAAAGTATTTACAGCACCGGGCTTTAAGTCCTGTGTGAGGAGATTGAGTAGGGCATGAGCTATCTTGAAATAAATGATCCCGAGATTGCCAGGGTTCTGGAAAACGAGGCGGAACGCCAGGAATACGGACTGAATCTCATTGCATCCGAAAATACGGTGAGCCGGGCCGTGATGGAGGCCCAGGGCTCCATCATGACCAACAAATATGCCGAAGGGTATCCGGCAAAGCGGTATTACGGCGGGTGTGAATTCGTGGATCAGGCCGAGGATCTGGCCATTGAAAGGGTGAAAAAACTTTTTGGGGTGGAGTATGCCAATGTTCAGCCCCATTCAGGCTCCGGAGCCAATATGGGGGTGTATTTTTCCCTGTTGAAACCTGGAGACCGGGTTCTGGCCATGGATCTGTCCCACGGGGGCCATCTGACCCACGGAGCCGGTGCCAGTTTTTCTGGCCGGCTTTATGACTTTGCCCATTACGGGCTGGACCCTAAGACTGAGACCATTGACCTTAACCAGGTGGAAGACCAGGCAAAATCAGTTCAGCCCAAACTCATTGTGGCAGGTGCTTCTGCTTACCCACGGATCATTGATTTCAAGGGGTTTGCTGATATTGCCAAGAGGCACAATGCGCTGTTTATGGTGGATATGGCCCATATCGCAGGGTTGGTGGCAGCAGGCCTTCACCCTTCACCCGTGGGGTTTGCAGATGTGATCACCTCCACCACCCACAAGACCCTGAGGGGACCCAGGGGCGGTCTGATCCTTTCTTCTGATAAATTTGCCAAGGCCATTAACAGCCAGATTTTTCCGGGTATCCAGGGCGGGCCGCTCATGCATGTGATCATGGCCAAGGCGGTTGCCTTCAAAGAAGCCCTGTCCCCTGAATTTGCCGACTACCAGAAACAGGTGGTTAAAAATGCCCGCCTCCTTGCTTCCGTCCTCATGGACCGGGGGTATAAGCTGGTATCAAACGGTACGGACAACCACATGGTGCTGGTGGATTTTTCCGGTCGTGAAATTACGGGGAAAGAAGCTGAAGAGCGTCTGGGCCGGGCCAGTATCACGGTGAATAAAAATACCGTGCCCAACGAAAAGCGCAGCCCCTTTGTCACCTCAGGTATCCGTATCGGCGTTCCTCTGGTTACCTCAAGGGGTATGAAAAAAGAAGCGACATCGGCCATTGCCGGGTTTATCTGCGATGTCCTGGATGATGCCGCTAATGTCACCCGGGTTGCACAGCAGGTTAAAGACCTTTGCAGCCAATACCCCCTATACAGATAAAGATCCTTCCCATGAACCGTATACCCACCGCCCCCCCCACTTCTCCCCCTGAGTTTTCCTTTGATGATCAATCCGGAAACCGGCCATCATGGGATGAATATTTCATGGGGATCACTGACCTCGTGGCCGGACGGGCCACCTGCACCCGGAGAAAGGTGGGGGCCGTTCTGGTAAAAGAGAAACGGATTCTTAGTTCAGGATATAATGGCGCTCCGTCTTCCGTGCCCCACTGCCGGGAAACAGGATGCCTCAGGGAACAACTCAATGTCCCTTCCGGAGAAAAACATGAGTTATGCCGGGGGGTTCATGCCGAGCAGAACGCCATAATCCAGGCGGCATTCCACGGCATCGCGGTGAATGGTTCCGTTTTATATTGCACCACCCAGCCTTGTTCCATCTGTGCCAAAATGATTATCAATGCCGGGATCCGCAAGGTGTATTATAAGGAAGGCTATGATGACCTCCTGTCTTTGGAAATGTTTGCCCAGGCCGGTGTGGAACTGGTCCAGCTTAATATCTGAACCCTGATGCCAGGGGAATACACAATTGAGAGGCTGACATGAAATGCCCATATTGCGGAAAACTTAATACCAGAGTAGTTGATTCCCGCCCGGGCAAGATCGAATTTGAAGTCCGGCGCAGAAGGGAGTGCCAGGCCTGTAATCAGCGCTTCACCACCTACGAACGGGTGGAGCAGGTTCCTGTGATGATTGTTAAAAAAGACAACCGCAGGGAAGAGTTTAACCGGGAAAAAATTTTTAAAGGCATCCAGAAAGCCTGTGAAAAACGGGCCATCAGTGTTGACCAGATCGAAGAGATGGTGGATGCCATTGAGCGGGACCTCAGGGAGGGCAGCGAACGGGAGGTCTTGTCCAAGGTGGTGGGGGAACAAATCATTACCTGCCTGAAAGCTGTGGATGATGTGGCCTATGTCCGGTTCGCTTCCGTTTACCGGGAGTTCAAGGATGTGGCTGATTTTATCCAGGAACTCCAGGCCCTGCTCCCCGATGACTGCCGGCCCATCGAACTGGATCAGATGGGGATGGACATAAAGGATGACTGATACCTCATACATGGCTCTGGCCCTTGAACTGGCAGCCAAAGGAAAAGGGTTCACCTCTCCAAATCCCTGTGTGGGTGCCGTTGTGGTCAAAGACGGGGAAATAATCGGCAGAGGATTTCATCCCAAAGCCGGCGGACCCCATGCAGAGGTTGTGGCCATTGACAATGCTGCAGCCTTTGCCCCGGACCGTCTGGCCGGTGCTGATATTTATGTCACCCTGGAACCCTGCAACCATTTCGGTAAAACCCCTCCTTGTACCCATAAAATTCTCAGTGCAGGCATTTCTCGGGTGGTGGTGGCCTGTAAGGACCCAAATCCCGTGGCATCCGGTGGCATAGAGTTTCTCAGGGAGAACGGGGTGTCTGTTGAAACCGGCATCTTGGAGGATGAGGCCCGTACCCTGATCGAAGCCTTTATCTGGTACAATCAAAACAATAAAACCCCCTTTGTTACCCTGAAATGCGCAGCCACCCTGGATGGCCATATCGCAACCCGGGCCGGTGATTCCCAGTGGATTACCAATGAAGAGTCCAGGGGATTCGGTCACAGGCTCCGCCATGAGGCAGACGCCATTCTCATAGGTTCCGGCACCCTTCATGCCGACAACCCATCCCTCACCGCCAGAATTCAGGGAGAAGATACTGTTGATCCCATCAGGGTTCTTCTGGATACCCGGCTGACCATCCCGGAAGATGCCCGGGTGCTTGTCAATGATTCCAAGGCGCCTGCTATCATAGTTACCGGCCCGGATGGGGACCTGCCCGGCAATCAGGATAAGGTCAAAAGACTTGTGGATAAAGGAATTCAAATTGTACGGGTGAATCTTGTTGAGGGAAAGCTTGATTTAAATGAACTTATGATTAAGTTAGGAACCATGTCAATATCAAGCATCCTCATAGAAGGGGGCGGCCATGTGGCAGCCTCTGCATTGCGGTCCGGCATTGTCAATAAGGTCTGCTATTTTTTGGCACCCAAATTTCTGGGCGGCAATGACGGTATTCCCGTGTTTTCAGGCAGAGGGCCGGAAAAAATTAAAGACGCCTTTGAACTGAGCAGGGTCACCACTCGGTTTTTTGGGTCGGATATTCTGATGACCGGATATCTTGAAAACAGAACAATCACAGGGGGATAGGTCTTGTTTACCGGCATTATAGAAAGTTTCGGGACAATAAAACGGATTGAATCCAGCGGAGAGGGCAAGGTGCTTCTCATTGGATGCGACCTGGACCTGAGTCAGACCAAAATAGGGGATTCCATTGCCGTGAACGGGGCCTGCCTGACCGCTGTCAGCCTGGGCAGCCGCGAGTTTAAGGTGGATATGGCCCCTGAAACTGTTTCAAGAACCACCTTTAAAAAAATGGGGCCGGGTTCCAGGGTTAACATCGAGCGTGCCCTGAAGTTGTCCGACCGCATTGACGGCCATCTGGTTTCGGGCCATATTGACGGCACCGGCACCATTGCCTCCATCAGAAAAATGAGCAATGCTGTGATTCTGGATGTGAGTGTGCCCGAAGCTATGGCCGCAGATATGATTGAAAAGGGTTCGGTTGCCATCGAGGGCATCAGCCTGACCATTAATAAATGCTGGGACAAAGGATTCCAGGTCAGCATTATTCCCCATACCGCAAAAATTACCACCATCGGCCTTAAGCAGGTGGGGGATGAGGTCAATATTGAGACCGATATGCTTGGCAAGTATGTCAGGAAAATTTTAACCGCAGGCGGGGGGAGTGTTAATTCACCCGGCAATGCAGAATCCGGACAGGGTGAATCGGATATCAGCATGTCCCTTCTTGCCAGAAACGGATTTTTATAATTTATCGAATACGAAGGATTTTAGGGGAAAATAAATATGCCGCATTTAACCATTGAACAGGCAATTGAAGATATCAAAAACGGTAAAATGGTCATCCTGGTGGATGACGAAGACCGGGAAAACGAAGGGGACCTGACCATGGCCGCAGAGGCGGTCACGCCGGAAGCCATTAATTTCATGGCCACCCACGGAAGAGGCTTGATCTGCCTTTCCCTGGATTCCACCATTGCCGACCGCCTGGACCTGCCTTTGATGGTGGATCACAATACTTCCCAGTTTGAAACCGGTTTCACGGTTTCCATTGAAGCCAAAAGAGGGGTGACCACCGGGATTTCTGCGGCTGACCGCTCTACCACTATTCAGACGGCAGTGGCCGACAACACCACTGCGGCCGATATTGCCAGGCCCGGCCATATTTTCCCTCTGCGCGCAAGGGACGGCGGCGTCATGGTTCGGATCGGCCAGACCGAAGGATCTGTTGACCTGGCCCGGCTGGCAGGGCTCAAACCCGCCGGCGTGATCTGCGAAATCATGGATGAGGATGGTACCATGGCCCGGATGCCTAGCCTGGAAAAATTTGCCAAAAAGCACGGCATCGGCATCTGCACCGTAGCCGATCTGGTAAAATACCGTCTTAAAACAGAAACTTTTGTTAAACGGGCTGCCGAAACCGTCATTCCCACCCGTGTTGGCGGCGAGTTCAAGATCATTGCCTATGAAAATGATATGGACAACCTCACCCATATTGCCCTGGTCAAAGGGGATATTGATTCTGAAAAAGATATTCTGGTCCGGGTCCATTCCGAATGCATGACCGGAGATATCTTCTCCTCCCTGAGATGCGACTGTCAGGATCAGCTTCACCGGGCCATGGCGATGATTGATGAGGAAGGAGCCGGGGTAATTCTTTACCTGCGCCAGGAGGGCCGGGGTATCGGTCTTGTGAACAAGCTCAAGGCTTATGAATATCAGCGCCAGGGGTTGGATACGGTGGAGGCAAACGAAAAGCTCGGGTTTGATGCCGACCTCAGAGATTATGGTGTGGGTGCTCAGATGCTGGTGGACCTGGGGGTCAAAAAAATGCGTCTGATGACCAATAATCCCAAAAAAATGATTGGTCTGGAAGGGTATGGTCTGTCGGTGGTGGAGCAGGTGGCCATTGAAGTGGAAGCCAACTGCCACAACCAGGGATACCTTAAGTGCAAGCAGGCCAAGATGGGCCACCTCTTACATATGTAAATTTTATAAAGGATAGAACAATGCCACAGATAATTGAAGCCAGTCTCAGCGCAGGCGGAAAAAAATTCGGGATCATTGCTTCCCGGTTCAATGATTTCATCGTGGGCAAGCTTGTGGACGGGGCGGTTGACGCCCTGGTCAGAAGCGGGGCCGACGACAAGGATATTACCCTTGTAAAGGTGCCCGGCGCTTTTGAGATTCCCCTGGTGGCCAAAAAAATGGTTGCCCAGAAAAAATATGACGCCGTGATCTGCCTGGGAGCGGTCATCCGCGGGGCCACCACCCATTACGACTATGTCTGTGCCGAAGTGTCCAAGGGTATTGCCACGGTGAGCATGGATGCACAGGTGCCGGTGATGTTCGGCATTCTGACCACAGAGACCATTGAGCAGGCCATTGAAAGGGCTGGAACAAAAGCTGGTAACAAGGGGTTTGATGTGGCCCTGGGTGCCATAGAAATGGCCAATCTCTGCTCGGATATGGGCAAGTAATGGGTGACAGACGAAAAGCCAGAGAACTGGCTCTCCAGGCCCTGTTTTTTCTGGATGTGAATGAGGCCGGTTCTGAAAAAGGAATCGAGGATTTCTGCATCCAGAACGAAGAGGGCCTCACCGAGGCCGTTAAACCCTTTTTCTTTGATCTGGTCAACGGTGTGATGGCCCAAAAGGCCGAGATTGACCTGCTCATGGACAAATGGGCCAAAAACTGGAAAATTTCCAGGATGCCGGTGGTGGACCGGAATATCATGCGCCTGGCCATATTCGAACTGACCAGGCGGCCGGATATCCCGGCTTCCGTGTCCATTAACGAGGCCGTTGAAATCGGAAAGAAATTCGGCACCCGGGATTCCGGCGCCTTTATCAACGGGGTGCTTGATCGGATAAAAGAACAGGAAAACCTGTAATTCATACGCCCGTCAGGAGGTTGTTTTGATCATAAAGAAACTCGAAGTCGGCCCCATTATGGCCAATTGTTTCATCCTTGGATGTGAGAAGACCAAAGAAGCTGCCGTCATTGACCCCGGCGATGATGCCGATAAGATACTCATGGCATTGGCCAAGGCAGAACTGAAGGTGAAATACCTCATCAACACCCACGGGCATTTTGACCATGTGGGGGCCAACAAGCGGATGAAAGAGGCCACCGGTGCGGACATTGCCTGCCATCCCGAAGACGAGCCCATGCTTGTGGAATTGTCCAAGTCCGCGGCCATGTTCGGCCTTTCCGCTGAGAATTCCCCCCCTGCCGATATCCTGCTCAAAGACGGTGACCAGATTTTTTTTGGGGAAATCACCCTGAAAGTGATCCATACACCGGGCCATTCACCCGGCGGGATCTGCCTTTATACTCCCGGACATCTTTTTGCCGGTGACACCCTTTTCATGGGATCCATCGGGCGGACCGACCTGCCCGGCGGGGATTACGATACCTTGATTTCCAGCATCAAAACAAAGCTGCTCGATCTTCCTGAGGACACAATGGTGTATACGGGTCATGGTCCGGAAACCGGTATTGGAAATGAAAAACGGATGAATCCCTTCCTCAGATGATGGGACCGCTGCCTGCCCTTCCCCAAATAAGAGAGCTTATTACCCGGGAGATTCATCCGAATCTCCCCTTTGACCTGGTGGCTGCCCGGTTTGCCGACAGCCCAGGTACTGTGGTGCTATTGTCGGGATCTGATATGGATTGCGCCCGGTACCATTGTCTGGCCGTGGACCCCTGGCTTGAGCTTCGCGGGTACGGCCGAGGGATGGTGCTGGGGGTCAGGGATAAATTTGGCACCATGGTGGAGACTGAACTGAACCGGAACCCCTTTGACCTGCTCAGGGAGCTGGTTGAGCGGTTTTCCAAGCCGGGTCTGGAGACAAGTCTTCCCTGTGCCGCAGGCTTGTTCGGGTATTTTGGATACGATCTCAAAGACCAGATTGAAGATCTGCCCAGAACCTGTGCAGATACCTTTCTGCCGGATATCTGCCTCTATGCACCCTCCGCTGTCCTGATACGGGACAGAAAAACCCAAAGAAATTTTTTATCGGCCCCAGTGTTTGACGGCGCCAATGGGCGGTGTCTGGGGGATAAGGCCATAGCTGAGTTTTTACTCCGCCTGGACCAGCCCTGGGAGCCCCAGGGTTTTGCCATTGATTCCAGGGGATTTACCTCTTCTTTTACCCGGCCTGAGTACCTGGCTGCGGTGTCAAAAATTATTCAATACCTGAAGGCCGGGGATATTTACCAGGCCAATCTGGCCCAGCGGTTTGAAACCGGGTTTACAGGAGACCCTTACAGCCTTTTTCTTGAATTATTCAACCGGAATCCTGCTGCCTTTTTCAGCTTTATTAATGCAGGGGATCACCATGTGGTGTCCACCTCGCCGGAACGCTTTATCCAGGTGTCAGGCAGAAAAGTGGAAACCCGGCCCATAAAGGGGACCATTGCCAGGGGAGCCACGCCTGCGTTAGATGAAAGAAACGGCCGGATACTGGCGTCAAGTCTGAAGGATGATGCCGAGTTGACCATGATCGTGGATCTCATGCGCAATGATTTGTCCCGGGTTACGGAATCAGGTTCCGTGGAGGTTACCGAGCACAAGCGGCTGGAACCCTATGAAAATGTATTTCATCTGGTCTCGGTGGTAAAGGCAAGGCTTGAAGAGGACAAAACGGCCGTGGATCTGATCCGGGCCACCTTTCCCGGCGGTTCCATCACCGGGTGTCCCAAGATCCGTTCCATGGAGATCATTGATGAGCTGGAATCCGTGAAACGCCACGTGTATACCGGATCCATCGGATACCTCAGTTTTCACGGCACCATGGATCTTTCCATTGCCATCCGTACAGCCACCATCAGTGATAATCAATTGTTTTTTTCCGTGGGCGGGGGCATTGTCTATGATTCCGATCCCGAAAAAGAATTCCAGGAAACCCTGGACAAGGGTAAAACCATCATGGAAACCCTGTTAGATGCTTCCTCGGATCAGCCTGACGCCCAGGTGAAAGCCTGGATAAACGGCAAACTCGTGGATCAGGACCGGGCCTGGGCACCGGCCGCAAGTCAGGCGTTTCAATTCGGGGCAGGGCTGTTTGAGACCATCCGGGTGGAAAACGGGGTGCCTGTTTTGCTGGATGCCCACATCGCAAGGATGGAAGCCGCGTGGACAAAATTGTTTAATCTGCCCCTGCCGGATATCACCTGGGACCGGGTCATTGGGTTGCTGATAAGGGAAAACAGGTTTGAGGACCGGGTTTGCGCCCTGAAAATAATGCTGGCCAAAGACGGAAGGCCCGGGCATAAATTATATACGGCCGCTTTCATCCGTCCCTATGTTCACCGCCTGGAGGACCTGGGGAAGACCGGACTGGACCTGGTGACTTTTCCCGAGCCCCGGCAGACCTATTTGGCCGGTTTCAAGACCATGAATTATCTGTTTTATGAGCGGGCAGGGGACTATGCAAGGCAGCACCAGGCCGATGAATCCCTGATTCTGAATCCAGACGGCAGCGTATCTGAAACCAACACCGGTAATATCCTTGCCCTGGACGGCAGGACCCTTGTCCTTCCAGAGTCAGCCCATGCACTGCCCGGGGTGACCCAGGCGGCATTGGTTCAGGCCATGGCCGATGACGGGTATGGGGTGAGATACGAAAAGATGACCCCTGACCAGCTTGCTGGATTTTCAAATATCATGATCACCAATGCCCTGATGGGGGCAGTTCCCGTGAACCGTATCAACGGATGTGACATCCGCCGGGATCGGGATATCGGGCAAATGGTGAACCAAATCCTGTGCCGGGCCTGAACCTGGCTTTTAAGCCACAGACTTGGCGGAGACTTGTTTTTCATTTTTGGATAGGGTAAAAGTTGTGCATAAATAATATCAATAACGGACAAGTAAAATGACGAATCGTTTGATCTGTATACTGACGGCCTGCCTTCTGTTTGTGGGTGTAGGCAATTGTTGGGCAGGGCCTGTGGCCGTATCGGTTGCTTCAAAATTTGAGTTTCCCCCCATGGCCGAAGGCCAGGTGTTGACCCATGAGTTTATCATTAAAAATGAAGGCGATATTCAGTTGAATATCCTGGGGGTCATTCCTCCCTGAGGTTGCGACAGCCGGTCCTATGACAGGCAGATTTCCCCGGGCGGGGAAGGCAAAATTAAGATAGGTGTAAAAACCGCTGGGTACGGCGGGAAGCGGATGAATAAAAAAATTCTGGTTAAGACCGATGATCCGGGCAATAAACAATTTTATCTGACCATTACCGGCAAGGTGAACGCCATCGTAGAGATCAAACCCTCGGTGGTCAGTCTGAGCGGTGTTCCCGGTGAATCCCTGGAATCCATGGTCACTATTATTCCCGCAAAAAATTACCCTCTGAACATTACGGAAATGGTGCAGAAGTTCAATACCAATATCAAGGCAGAACTGCTGGCGCCCGAACAGGGGAAAAGAGAATGGCGGATTAGAATTAAAAGCTTTTCTAACAAGGCAGATGATTTTTACGATATCATTACCCTGAAAACGGACAATCCTCTCAAACCCAGGTTAAAGGTCCGGGTCTATGCCATATATTTTGACAAAAAAGCCAATGACTCCTGATACAGAAAACTTAATAAGGTAGTTTTTCCATGGATATATCAAAAATTAAGGCAGTGGTGTTTGACTGTGACGGGGTCATGTTTGATACGGCCCTGTCCAATAGAAAATTTTATGATGAAATTCTTGGGGCATTCGGCAAAAGCCCCCTTACCGGGGAACAATTTGTAAACGTCCATATGATGACGGTAAAAGCGGCCATTGAATATCTGTTCCCGGATTTTGAAGATCATTTGCCGGTTTACAGGAAGATCAAAGAGATCGGGTATGCCAAGTTCATCCCTTATATGGAGATGGAAAATGGGTTGCCCGAACTGCTGGAGGGGCTAAAAAAAGCCGGCCTGTTCCGAGGTGTTGCCACCAACAGGACAAACACCATGGAAGGGGTGCTCATTGAAAATAATATGACCCAGAGTTTTGAGATGGTGGTCACGGCAGCCGACGTGGAGCATCCCAAGCCGGCTCCGGAACAGCTGGAAAAAATCATGGCGGCCCAGGGATTTGATCCCAAGGAGATTATCTTTGTTGGAGACTCCTCATATGACGAAAAAGCCGCCCACAGCGCCGGAACCTGGTTCATTGCATTCAAGTCACCCAAGCTGGATGCCCATGTCCATGTGGAGTCCATGGGGGAGATCGGTAAACTCTTGCAGATAAATGAATAAAATTCTTGACAAAATTCGTGATCATCATTATTTCTTATGAGGTTTTTAAATAAAATTGAAGTCAGATGTTGGGTAAATATCTGGCACCCATAATGGTAATTAAACCATAAATTAGGAGATTGACGTATATGTCTAAATTAGTTGCACCCCATGGTGGAAAAGGTCTTGTCATTTGTAAGCTTGAAGGCGCAGAACTTGAAGCAGAAGTTAAAAAAGCTGCTGGTCTGAAAAAAATTGAAATTTCTTCCCAGGTAAAAGGCGACCTGATCATGCTCGGTATCGGTGGATTCTCTCCCCTGAACGGTTTCATGACCAAAGCTGACTGGAAAGGCGTTTGTGCTGACTTCCTGCTGGCAGACGGTACCTTCTGGCCGGTTCCCGTTATGCTGGATGCGGCTGCTGCTGACGCTGCCGAAGTCAATGTCGGTGACGAGATTGCCCTGGTAAGAGACGGCGAAACTTATGCCACCATGAAAGTCGAAGACAAATTCGAAATGACCGAAGACGAGAAAAAATGGGAATGCGAGAAAGTCTATAAGGGTCACGGCGAAGAGTCTGCTGACGCTGATTTCTGGAAAATTGCCATGGAAGATCACCCCGGTGTTCAGGCTGTTATGGCCAGAAAAGAATTCTGCTTTTCAGGTCCCGTAAAAGTCCTTTCCGAAGGCGAATTCCCCGAAAAATTCAAAGGTGTTTATCTGACACCGACTGAAACCCGTGCCATCTTTGATAAAAGAGGCTGGGCAAACGTTGCTTCCATGCAGCTTAGAAACCCCATGCATAGATCCCATGAACATCTTTGTAAAATCGCCCTTGACGTATGTGACGGCGTTCTGATCCATTCTTTGATCGGTAACCTGAAACCCGGCGATATCCCTGCAGAAGTACGTATCGAATGTATCGACAGACTCATCCAGGATTACTTTGTACCCGAGCACGTTGTTAACGGTGGATATCCCCTTGACATGAGATATGCCGGTCCCCGTGAAGGCCTTCTCCATGCCACTTTCCGTCAGAACTACGGCGTTAACAGAATGATCATCGGCCGTGACCATGCCGGCGTTGGCGACTTCTACACACTGTTCGAAGCACAGGAAATCTTTGACATCATTCCCCAGCCCGAAGGCGAAGGAAAAGCACTTCTCTGCGAAGCGTTGAAAATTGACTGGACCTTCTACTGCCACAAATGTGACGGCATGGCTTCCATGAGAACCTGCCCCCACGGAAAAGACGATCGCGTAATCCTTTCCGGTACCAAACTGCGTCACGCCCTGTCCAACAACGAAGAAGTTGTTGACCATTTCGGCCGCGAAGAAGTTCTGGTTATCCTGAGAAAATACTATGCATCTCTGACTGATAAAGTTGAAGTTAAACTTCAGAGCCATGCAGAAGGAAGCAAGATGTAATTAAATTAGATCCAAAAGATTTAATTATATTATAAAGTTGAAAACGGCCTTTCCCGAACGGGGAAGGCCGTTTTTGTATTTTGTGGGTCTGGCAGATTTTCAATGATTTATATGTGAAATACCAATAGAATGGGCCCATTAAACCCAAAATGCAGTACAGCCAAGGGGAGAACATGTATATGGCCCGGTTAAAAGGACTGTTTTGTTCCATACTCCTTTTCTTTATGTTGCAGCCAGCGGTTGCCGGTGAGATTCCTGGGATACTTATCGTCACCAATTCAAACGGATGGCCCCCGTTTTCCTTTATTAACGAACAGGGAAAACCATCGGGCGCTATGATTGATTTCTGGCAGGAGTTTGGCAGGCGGACCGGAAAAAAAATTGAATTCCAGCTCACGGACTGGAACGATTCCCTTGACCGGGTCCGGACCGGCAGGGCCCATATCCATGCCGGGCTGTTCAGGCTTAAAGAACGGGAGGCTTATCTTGATTTTACCAATTCCCTTCGGCTGGATCTGACCTATCGGCCCTTTATCTCTCATAAGCTGAACGTCTCAAAAATCCAGGATCTCGGAAATATCCCCATGGGGGTTGTAAGCGGTGACTCCAATGAATCCTATATTAAGACCAATTATCCCTCGGTTAAACTCAAGAGGTATCCCACCACCGAAAAACTGATTAAAGCGGCTCTTTCCGAAGAAATACTGGCGTTTGTGGCGGATTCCATGGTGACCATGCATTATATCGGCAAACAGGGTGCCCAGAATCAGTTTTACGTCATAGGCAAGCTGTATGCGAAAACGTACTACGCAGCAGTCACCAAAGGAAATCAGTCTTTACTGGAATATATCAACCACCATATGGACCTGATTACCGAAGATGAATTTGATCGGATTTTTCACAAGTGGATTCCCTCTATGTCCAAGACCCCGGAATGGGTAATTCCGGCACTCTCCGGCATGCTTGGCGTACTTTTTTTGCAGGATTTATCTTTTTCCTGTCCGTCTTAAAACGCCGGGGCAAAGCATCCCAGATGCTGGAAGATACCGTTGCGCTTGCGGGAGTCTAACCGTCTGCTAAAGGGTGAAATCAGGGACCGTAAACAGGCTGAAGCTGAAAAAGAAAAGATGATTACTGAACTCAAGGCGGCCATTCAGAAGGTGAAAACCCTGTCCGGCCTTTTGCCCATCTGCTCTTCATGTAAAATGATAAGGGGTATTGGAGGCAGTTGGAGGTCTATATTGAAAAACATACTTCGGCGGCCTTCAGCCACGGGCTGTGGATACCCTGTACGGCGACAATGCCTGGTACCAAAAGAGAAAGGAAAAAAAGAAGGAGGCCCCCAAAAGAAAACGTGAGCCTGAATAAAAAAGCGGCCGGTGTGATTTTTATACCGACCGCTTTCAATTGACTGCTTATTTACAGGCTTTCTTGGGGTCGTCCAGGGGGAAGGCCTCATTAAAAATTTCAAGAAGCTTTACCGTTTGTTTGGCCATCATTACGCAATTACCCGAGATGGCATAGAACATGATACTCAGCCGGGTCTTGGAGGATTCACTTCTGATTCGTTCGATCTGGTTGGCATTATAGTCATCCACCAGTTCCCGTAGATAATGGAATTGGGCACCGATATGGTTGCAGTCCACAATGTCTTTCTGGCTGAATGCCTTTTCCACCTGTTCCAGGATATCCAGAAAGACCGTTTTGATATCTTTGAGCTCTTCAATTTGCACCGGTAGAAGGCCTTTGTGGCGGTTGGCCACATGCATGGTGCTCCGGATCACCGTATCGCGGTGCCCGTCCGAGAGTTTTTGAAGGCGGCGGATGATCTGGTAATAATTGTAGGATATCCTGTTTTCTTCCCGCTGGAGGAGGCGCAATACCTTAAAAATATTGGCAATGATGATATTGGTGGCCAATTGAAATTTTTTCACCCGTTTGCGATGCTCACGCAAGGTGTCCAGATCCTGTTCAAACAATGCATCAAATGTGGCTTCAAGGGATTCTCTGATGCCCTTGAGCTGGTGGGCCAGGTGGTCAAAGGTATCTGATACCGAATCCTGGAAATTGTCCACCTTTTCAAGATGGTAAATGGTGATCTCTTCCTTGGTCTTTTCATTGCCTTCATGCCGTTTTTTATTCTTCCAGATCATGACCCCCACAAAGATCATCAGGCCGGCGATTCCGGGTACACTGAAATGAAAGATAATATTGGCGGCAATAAAGGAAACCACAAAGGCGATGAAAGCGGTCATGAACCATCCACCGATCACCGTGAGAACACCCGTAACCCGGTATACGGCACTTTCCCTTCCCCAGGCCTGGTCCGAGAATGATGAACCCATGGCCACCATAAAGGTGACATAGGTGGTGGATAACGGCAGTTTCAGGGAGGTTGCAAAGGAAACCACGGCAGAGGCCACCATGAGGTTCACAGAGGCCCGGACCAGGTCAAATGAGGGCTTTTCTTTCTGGGATACATGGGTGGTTTCGCTTAATGGCTGAATCCGCCGGGCCACAGCATCACGGAAAGCTGGCGGGGTAATGTTTTTGGCGGAATGAAAAATACTGTCAAAGAGGTTCACAATCCTTCTGGACAGCCAGACCGATTCAAACCGTTCCATGCCTTCGTCCTGCTGGCCAAGGCTGATTTCGGTTTCCGTTACTGTTTTGGCTTTTTTGGAGACCCAGAGGGTGATGACCATGATGGCGCCGGCAATGAGCATGATAAAGGTCTGGGACTGTACTTTTTTGCTCAGGGCGTCCATGGTCACGTTCATGGGGTCGGCCGAGGCCAAGGCGTTTTGAAAGGCGTTTAGACCTGCCAAGGGGACACCAATGAAGTTGACCAGATCATTGGCGGCAAAAGCCATGGCCAGGGCAAAGGTGCCGATGAGGACTATGGGTTTTAAAATATTGACCTTGAATACAGAGAGCAGAATCTGGAAGACCACAGCAGATACGGTAAAAATTCCGGCCATTATGGTCAGGGAGTTGCCCTTTATCCAGGCCACGGTCTGTGCATCCATGAAGGTGGCGCCCTTGGATCCTTTGACCAGGATAAAAAAGGTGATGGCGGTCATGGCTACCCCGCCCCAGAGAGCCCCGTACCGGTTGAGGCGCTCCTTGTAGTCAAAGGTGAAAATCAGTCGTGAAATCAACTGCATGATGGCGCCCGAGGCAAAGGCCACTACAATGGAAAGAAGAATTCCCCCCACAATGGCCATGGCTTTGGCTGTATTGATATAATCCCATAAAGCCAGACCGTTGCTGACATTGGATAGAATTTTGATCAGTGATAGGGCAACGGCCGCCCCAAGCAGTTCAAATACAATGGAAACCGTGGTTGAGGTAGGCAGGCCATGGGTATTGAACAGATCCAGAAGCAGAATATCCGTTATCATGACAGCCAGGAAAATAGTCAGAAGCTCAGGCATGGTAAAAAATTCAGGATGGAAAATTCCCTTCCGGGCCACTTCCATCATGCCGCCGGAAAAGGTTACCCCTGACAGGATACCAAGGCTGGCGATGATCATGATGGTCAGAAAGGGGGCTGCTTTGGAGCCGATGGATGAATTGAGAAAATTCACCGCATCATTGGTGACCCCCACAACCAGGTCGAAAATGGCAAACAGGATCAACATACCTAGGATGACATAGTAAAGTTCAATGCCCATGGTCTTATGAATTCCTTTTTATTTTTTTAGGAAATAGTCTCTCCATCGGGAGAAATGAATAGCAATTAATAAGTTGTAACATTAGGATTTATTCTAGCACCCGAAATGTTAATTAAAAACGAATAATCGCTGTTGTATTTATGCTATTTTATCTAATTTTTCAAGATGTTGGGCATTATTCTAACATAATGCTAACAATAGATAAACATATATCAGGCGGGATTAAACGTCTCCGGCTTTGAGAGCGAGAATTGCGTTGTAGATTTTTTTCCGGGGCAGGTTGAAAGTGGCGGCAAGTTCTTTAGCCAGGTCCGAGGTCTTTGGGTTTGATGCTAACCTTTCTGCTATGAGAGAATTAAGGTCTTCCAGGGTAATATCTGGTTTTTCCTTTCCGGCTCCCTGGATAAGGAGCACGCATTCCCCTTTCACCTGTTCCCTTTGTTCCAGAGTGTTCAGGATGTCCTGGAGGGTTCCCCGGAGGAATTCTTCATACTGTTTAGTCATTTCACGGGCCAGGCAGGCATTCCGGTTGCCGAAACTGTCAATGGATCTGGATATAAGAGTCTTAACCCGTTTTGGGGATTCGTAAAACACCAGAGTTGCGGATTCAGAGGTCAGCTGGTTCAAGTATTTGGACTGTCCGGCCTGTTTTTTCGGGGGAAATCCGCAGAATAAAAATCTGTCTGTGGGAAGACCGGAGGCGCTTAATCCTGCTACGGCCGCATTACAGCCCGGGATTGGCACCACCGGCATGTTCTCTGCCCCGGCCAGGTTCACCAGGTGATATCCGGGATCGGAGATCAAAGGGGTGCCGGCATCAGATATCAGGGCAATGTTCTGCCCCTTGGCCAGCTGGTCAAGCATTTCTTTGGATTTCCGGGTTTCATTGTGCTCGTGACAGGCCATCATGGGGGTCGTGATACCGTAATGGGCCATGAGTCGTTTGGAATGCCGGGTATCTTCGGCAGCAATGAGATCAACCTCTTTGAGGATGCGGACAGCCCTGAAGGTCATATCCTCCAGGTTGCCCATGGGGGTGGCCACAATATAGAGGGTGCCGGGCATCCTATTCTCCTTGAAATGCGTTAGGTATCAGAAGGATTTCCGGCAGATCACCGGTATAAACAACTTCCACCACATCAAAGCGGACCCGCTGGTTGGCAATTTTGTTTGATTTCAGGTAGAAGGAGGCGCCCAGGATGATTTTTTTCTGTTTTGCCGGTATAACCGCTTCTCTGGGAAGCCCCTTTTTGAGGTTGGATCTAGTCTTTACTTCAACAAAACAGAGCGTGTCCCCGTCCCGGGCAATAATGTCGATTTCAAAATGCCGGGTCCGGTAGTTCTGTTCAAGGATGTTGTAGCCAAGGGTTTCAAGGAACCGGGCCGCAGCTTCTTCTCCGGTTCGTCCCAGGTTCATGCCTGACATCCTCTTGCCGGTTTTACCCCCCGGAAACTCTTTCTGTGAACCGGACAGGGGCCGTGGGTTTCAATGGCGGCTTTGTGGGCTTTGGTGGGATATCCCTTGTGGCGGTGAAATTCATAGGCAGGATATTTGAGGGATAATTCAACCATGATCCGGTCCCGGGTTACCTTTGCTATGATGGAGGCGGAAGCAATGGAAATACTTCTTGAATCCCCTTTGACAATGGCTTCCTGGTCAATGGGGGAATCAATGGTGAACTTTCCGTCTATGAGCAGATAGTCCGGGCTGACATCACCCAAATCGGCCACAGCCCGCTTCATGGAGAGCAGAGACGCCTGGAGGATGTTGATACGGTCTATCTCTTCATGGTCAGCTATTCCCACACCCACGGCCAGGGCCTTTTCCATTATCAAAGGGAAAAGGTTTTCCCGCTTTTTTTCGCTCAGTTTTTTGGAGTCCGTGATTCCGGGACAGTCAAAATCCTCGGGAAGAATCACGGCCGCAGACACGACAGGGCCGGCAAGGGGTCCCCTGCCGGCCTCGTCAATACCTGCAATATACCTGTACCCGATGGCTTTGGCCTTATTTTCAAAGGTCAACATCGGGTTCAGGTGTTTCTTTTTATGCAAAGCGTTTTTCTTTGATTCTGGCAGCTTTACCTCTGAGGTTTCTCAGATAGTAGAGTTTGGATCTTCTGACCCGGCCTCTGGTAACCACTTCAATTTTATCAATGGCAGGGGAGTACAGGGGGAAAATTCTTTCCACACCAACGCCGCCGGAGATTTTTCTGACGGTAAATCTGGCGCTGGACAGTCCTTTGGTTTTTTTGATGACCACGCCCTGGAATATCTGAATACGTTCTTTTTCGCCTTCCCTGATTTTTACATGGACTTTTACGGTATCACCTGAGTCGAAGTCAGGGATATCCAGGCGCATCTGTTCTCTTTCAATTTTTGCTATTACGTTTGTCATGTCTCATTCCTTCTCTTTTGGCTGGGTTTCAGCCATTTGTAAGTCGGTCTAAATATATTGATGCAGCTGATCTGACAGGAAGGTGATTGTATGATCCCGCACCCCGTATGGGTTCGAGCATATAATCACATAGATCAATCACTTCCTCAGCCAGCCCCCATGCCGTGCCGAACACAAGTATATGGGGTGCATTATCGGTTAAATCCTGTCTTAACCTGCGGCAGCTAACGGCATTTCCACCGGCTGCAGCGCTGGTTGCAACTTTTACCACTTCCCGGCCTTCTTCTGCTTCTATTTCCCGGCAGGCATCTCCAAAGGTTTTTACGATCCTTACCCTTTCCAGGGCTGATTTTCTTGCAGGATTCGCCTTTGACCCGGCTCCTTTTGTCCAGTGGTCCATGATCTGGCCCGCCAGGACAATCTGGTCATCATAGGGGGTGACCACATAGTAGCCTTTGACCCCGAATGTCCTTCCTGCCCGGGCAATGTCGTGAAGGTCCATATTGGTCACTGCCGACCCCACGATCTCCCCCTTTTTATTGACCACGGGGTGGTGAATAAGGGCCAGATACAGCGAGGCCTCATCCATTGATCAACTCCTTAATCTCGGTACGCCATTGTTTGAGGATCTTTTTCTCCTCGGCATCGGGCGCCTGGATTTCAAAGAGATCCGGTCGTTTCATAAAGGTTCGTTCCAGAGCAGACCGTTTCCGCCATTGGCGGATGTTTTCATGGTTTCCGGACAGGAGTACCCCGGGTACGGCCATGTTTCTGTAAACTTCCGGCCGGGTGTACTGGGCATGTTCCAGACGCAGGTTTGTGAATGAATCCGAAAGGGAAGATTCTTGGCTTCCCAATACCCCGGGAATCATCCGGGACACGGAATCAATGATGGCCATGGCTGCAACCTCTCCTCCGGTCATGACAAAATCCCCCATGGAGATCTCTTCATCCACCAGCCGGGAATAGACCCGCTCATCAATGCCTTCGTACCTACCGCAAATAAAAATAAGGCCCTCATCAAGGCCTGCCAGTTCACAGGCTTTTGCCTGGGTATAGGGTTCTCCCTGGGGGCTTAAGCAGACCACACGCGCTTTGGGAGCATGTTTCCTTGCCGATTCAATGGCGGCTTCCAGGGGTTCAGGCTTCATCACCATGCCGCTGCCACCGCCATAGGGGCGGTCATCCACGGTGTTGTGTCTGTCCGTGGAAAAATCCCGGATATTGACGGCCTTGCCCCTGATTATTTTCCCTTGGATGGCCCGACCGATAACGCCGTTGGTAAAAAAGGCATCCAAAAATTCCGGAAACAGGGTTAATACGGTAAATTCCATCATAGGCCTATTGGGTAATAAATCCTTCGGGAAGCATGGTGTTTATTACACCGGCATCAATATCCACCGATAGCACAAAATGGCTGTTCATGGGAATCAATACCTCTGTACTGCCTGGACTTTTCTTGTCAACGATCACCAGGATATCATCTGCTCCTGTTGAAAAAAGCCGGTCAATTGTTCCTAACCGTCCCAAATCCCGATCAACCACTTCCAGGCCGCACAAATCTTCCCAGTACCAGGTATCCTCTTCCAGGTCCGGCAACTGGGCCTTGTCCATGAGGATTTCTTTTCCCACCAGGGCTTCTGATGCCTCCCGGGTGGTGACTCCCTTAAGGCTGAGGCGGATCCCCTTTTTACTCGAAGAGGCCCCGGTGATCGTGTAATCACTGCCGGAGTCTGCTCCTTCATCCCGGAGGCGGACGTGCAGCCCAGTTGAAAAGGTATCCACAGACTCGGCAAATGACCAGACCTTGAGGTTCCCGGCCAGGCCGTGAACCCCCGTGATCTTACCTATGGTGAGCCAGGTTTTGGACATCATGAACGACTCCCGGGCCTATTTACTTGATTATTCAATGATTTCCAGGACCGTTCTTTTTTTCAGCTTGGTGGATGCGGCACTTAAAATGGTTCTCATAGCCCGGGCAGATCTGCCCTGCTTGCCGATTACCTTTCCCAGGTCCTCTTTTGCCACTTTGAGTTCCAGTACGGAAGTCTGGTCGCCCGTGACTTCAGATACCAAAACCTCTTCAGGGCAATCTACCAATGCTTTTGCAATATACTCTACCAGCTCTTTCATAAAAACATCTCCTTATCAACGGTATAGAGGTGTAGTGGGAATTCCCAGGGCCGGCCTGGAATAGCCTTATGCAGCAGCGCCGGTTACACCCTGTTTTTTCAGGATGCTCTTTACCGTAGTGGTAGGCTCCGCACCTTCGCCCAGCCAGTATTTGACCCGATCTTCCTTCAGGGTGATTACTGCGGGTTCCTGCATGGGGTCGTATGTTCCCAGTGCTTCCAGAAATCTGCCGTCTCTGGGGAATTCAGAATCTGCTGCAACGATTCTGTAAAAAGGTTTTTTCTTTGTGCCTTTACGGGTAAGTCTGATTTTTACGGCCATTCTTTCTATTTCTCCTTAAAATGGAAGCATGCCTTTTAGAGAGCGCATGCCGCCTTTATTAAACTTCTTTATCATTTTCATTGACTGGGTGTAGCTTTTCAGCAGTTTGTTCACATCCTGGACAGTTGTCCCGGATCCCTTGGCAATCCTTTTCTTCCGTGAACTCTTGATGATGGCGTGTTTTGCCCGTTCATCAGGGGTCATGGAATTGATGATGGCCTCTATTCTTACAAACTCCCGGTCGCTGATATTCAAATCCTTGAGCATTTTTTTATTCACCCCCGGCAACATGCCGATAAGATCTTTGATGGATCCCATTTTCCGGACAGACTGCATCTGGTTTTTAAAATCCTCAAGGGTAAATGTATTTTTCCGTAACTTTTTTTCAAGGGCTTTCGCCTCTTTCTGGTCAACCGCTTCCACGGCTTTTTCAATAAAGGAGAGGGTATCTCCCATGCCGAGGATTCTTGAGGCCATCCGGTCCGGATGGAACGGTTCAAGAGCGGTTGTCTTTTCCCCCACACCGATGAACTTTAAGGGTTTTCCAGTAACGGCTTTAATGGAAAGGGCGGCCCCACCGCGGGCGTCACCATCCATTTTGGTCAGTACAAAACCGTTAATGTCCAGCCGTTTATCAAACTCTTTGGCTATGTTGACCGCGTCCTGACCGGTCATGGCATCTGCCACCAGGAGGATTTCTGATGGATTTATGCCTGTTTTAATCCCCTCAAGTTCAGCCATTAATTCATCATCCAGGTGCAACCGGCCGGCCGTGTCAAGTAACAGGGTGTCGCACCCTAATTCCCTTGCGGCCAATTGCGCGTCCTGGCAAATCTTTAACGGCTTCATCTCCGTTGTGGAGGCGAATACCGGCACATCCATCTGTGCGCCCAGCTTGGTGAGCTGGTCAATGGCGGCCGGGCGGTAAACATCCACAGGAACAAGATAGGGCTTTCTGCCCTCTTTGCGCAGATAGCGCGCAAGCTTGCCTGCCGTGGTGGTCTTACCTGACCCCTGCAGACCCACCAGCATGATTGATCCTGTGGCATTTTTGCCCAGGTCCAGCTCCTGGTGGGAAGATCCCATCATTCGTGTAAATTCTTCGTTTACAATCTTGATGACCTGCTGGCCCGGAGTAAGGCTTTCCATTACCTCCTGACCAAGGGCCCTGGTCTTTATATCTGAAATGACATTTTTTGCAACCTTATAATTGACATCAGCCTCAAGAAGTGCCATCCTGACTTGTTTTAAGCCTTCCTCAATGTTCTTCTCGTTAAGGGTGCCGTGACCTTTTAATTTTTTAAATACCGAATCAAGTCTGTCGCTCAGAGTTTCAAACATAAAGGCATCACCTTTTAATATCAAATCAAATCATTGAAATTAAACTACAATCCGTGTAATGTCAAGAAAATAATAAAAAAGTACAGGAAATTGAAGATGGAAAATATATTAAATCTCACCCGGGAAGAGCTGGGTGAATGGCTTGAGAATAAAGGGATCAGGGCTTACCGGGCCAATCAGATTTTCAAGTGGCTCTACCTCAAACTTGCCCATGATTTTGATGCCATGACTGACCTGGGCAAGCCCTTGCGCACCACCCTTTCGGAGCATTTTACCGTGGGGTCCATGACCCTGGAAAACAGAGAGGTCTCCGCCGATACCACTGAAAAATTTCTCTTCCGGCTTGAAGACGGGGAATACGTGGAAACCGTTCTGATACCGGCAAAAGATCACTATACCCTCTGCGTCTCATCCCAGGTGGGGTGCGCCATGAACTGCAGTTTTTGTCTCACAGCAAAGAACGGGATAAAAAGGAATCTGACCATGGGGGAAATTGTGGACCAGGTCCGTCAGGCCAGGGCCTATGTCCAGAGCATGGGCATGGATCCCTTAAGGCTTTCCAATATCGTATTCATGGGCATGGGTGAGCCCCTGGCCAATTATGAGAATCTGCTTCGATCCCTTGCCGTGATCCTGGACACGGATTACGGGATGAAGTTTGCCACCCGCCGGGTCACCGTGTCCACCTCCGGAGTGGTTCCGAAAATTATCCAGCTTGGGTTGGATACGGATGTGAATCTTGCCGTCTCCCTCAATGCCGTGGACAATGACCGGAGATCGGAACTCATGCCGATTAATAAAAAATACCCCATTGGAGAACTTCTGGGAGCCTGCAGAAAATTTGCCATGAAGCCCAGGAACAAGATCACCTTTGAATATATCCTCATGGCAGGAATTAATGATTCTAAGGAGGACGCCGGGCGCCTGGTGAAACTGCTTGCTCCAATTCGGGCCAAGATCAATCTTATCCCCTTTAACGAGCATGGTGGCGCACCCTTCAAGCGCCCATCAAAGGAAAATATCAACGGATTTTTAAAGATTCTCCTGGACCGGAATATGACTGCCATCATCCGTAAGAGTAAAGGGGATGATATCTCGGCGGCCTGCGGCCAGCTCAAGGCTAAAAAAGTCCTAAGTTAGATAGGTTGCTGGATCAAAAGATCATGAAATGAACCTGATTCCGGGGTGGTTACCTCAATCTCCCGGGTCTGGTCCCCTTCAAAGATACTGACCCGGGCAGCTTCCCCTGGCTTTGCCTTGGTATAGCCGGCTGTAATCCGGGCGGCCGTCAAAAGGTTGTCGTCTGTGGCATTCCCGAAGACCAGGACATCCGGGCCGGGCAGCCCAGCATGGCGCAGCCGGATATGGCAGTGGGCATCATAGAGTTCCATGATCCGTTTGTTCTCTCCCCTGTTTCTGCCCACCGTCAGTTTACATGTTTCATCCAGGCGGAAGTGACGGCCGTATTTAAGGAGTTTTAACTGCACAGGGTCCTCTGTTTTTTGGACATATAAAAGATCCCTGAGGCGCTGGGAAAACCCGATGTCCGTGAGCAGGCAGCCCCCGGCCGGGGAAGGGTAGTCCGTGATTTTGAATTCTTCGGCCAGTTCCATCTGCGCCTTTCTGCTTCTGCCGGAAATATCCAGGAGCTGTTCCCGGTCCACAAGCCCCTCTTTTTCGGCCAGGGATTCCGGCAGCAGTCGGCCGCTCAGGGGCCTGACAATATAGCCGTCAAAGCCTGAATTTTTTTCCACATACCGTAATGCGTTCTTGGTCTGGGATTTGGGGCGCTGCCCCATGACCTCACCGGAGAAAAGAAAGTGAAAACCTTTGTCTTTCATTATGGTTCCTGCCTGGGCAAACATCAGGGCATGGCAGTCCATACAGGGATTCATGTTTTTCCCGAATCCGGCCTTGGGCGCCTTCATCATTTCCATGTATATGGGGGTGATATCTTTTACGATTAAGGGAATCCCGGTCTGTCTGGATGCGTTTTTTGCGGCCGAGGCATCAAAAAATGGGGTTTCAAAACTAACCCAGGTGACCTCAATCCCCTGTTTTTGAAGGATAAGGGCGGATAATATACTGTCCAACCCGCCGGAGCAGAGCCCCAGGGCCTTTATCGTTGTGGTTTTATTTTCATTCATATATAAACGGCTTTATGGATATTAAGGTTATATCAATTATTCTGGAAAGACTAAGTGCCCGGTATCCGGTTGTCAAGACCCAGCTTAATCACGAGACCCCTTTTCAACTTCTCATAGCCACCATCATGTCGGCCCAGTGTACGGACAATCAAGTCAATAAGGTGACCCAGGTATTGTTTTACCACTACCCGGATGCACCTTCCCTGGCTGCTGCCCCTATGGATGACATCAAGCGGATAATTTATTCCACGGGTTTTTACAATAATAAGGCCAAAAATATCAAGGCCTGTGCTCAAAAGATCCTGGATGATTACAACGGAGAGGTACCCGAAGGTCTCGGCGGTCTGACCTCTCTGTCCGGGGTGGGGCGGAAGACTGCTAATGTGGTGAGATCCGTCTGTTTCGGTGCCCAGGCCATTGTGGTGGACACCCATGTCCACCGGTTGTCCCGGCGTCTGGGGCTCAGTAATAAAAAAGATCCCGTTAAAGTAGAATTTGAACTTATGGAGATTATTCCCAAATCTTCATGGAACGATCTTTCCCTCCAGTTTATCTACCTGGGCCGGGAGATCTGTGATGCCAGAAAACCCCTGTGCAGCCAATGCCCCCTATATGATGTCTGTCCTACGGGGGCAGGGGGAACATATTAGACAATATATATTGGTACTCTATACTCCTGCCCCTGACGATTCCCTTGAGAGGTAGTTTACCAATGTATAAAATGTTCCCTATCATTTTGTGTTCAATGCCTGTGCTTTTCAATAATGAACGCAACTCTACCTTCATATTTAAGTTCATCTAAAGCGGACTGCATGGCACAAATGAGACCTGGGTCAACAGCTGTATTGAAACCAAAACCGGTTCCCACTGTTTTAAGGGGGAATATAAGCTCGTATTTTGAGGTATCCATATTCTGTAATTTCATTTCCCACAGTGCGGCATCAAATCCAAGACAAATGGCTGGTATCCGATCAATAGCCAACATCTTAATCAAATTTTTAGTAGAATTTACCAAGTGAAGTTTTTTTTGGGGATATCCCTTATTAAGGAGCAGTTCGGCTCCGATATCATCCCGGACAGAGCCAATCCGAACCACGCTTTTATGGTTGATCAAACCTTGGTAATTTTCAACTTTTATCGCTTTGGATTTCTTTACAATAATCCCAATAATATGATTCATGTATGGCCCAACGAATTTGAATTTCATTTTTCTCTCTTTAGTCATGCCCATAGCGAAGAGGCAGGTATTGTGATTTTTTTCCAACATGAGATAGCCCCTGGCCCATGGGAATATTTTTATGTGCTCTCTTTTTTTATATACTCCTAATTTCGACCAGATTGCGAGAAGGATATCTACGGAAATGCCAGTTGCTTGATTGTTAATCATATAATTTTGAGGAGGATGATTTTCAGTGATCCAGTTGATATTCTCAATACGCTGTTGGGCACAGGCAATCGTATGGTATTGAAAAACCAACAGAGAAAACATCAATAACGTTTTTTTAACATATCGCTTTTTCATAACACGGTTGTGCATATTGTCTAATTGGGTTGCCCAAATAAAATGGGAATGGTGGTCGCTTGAGAATAAACTATATCTTCAATATAGTATATTCTCAAGCGATGGGTTCAAGAGCGAACTGAAAAAAACTTTGAAAAGTCCCGCCACGAAAACGACCTGGACACCCAGGTTTACTAAATTTAGTACCTTTTTCATGTCCGGAAAAATGACGGACAGATAAAAACTGCCGCCGCCGGGTTAGGGCACAAAACCCCATTCGCTGTATACCAGGAAAAGGATAATACCTTGAACAATTTATATGCCATTGCCCTGCCAACTTTATTCCCCAAGCATGATCCGGATGATTTCCTTATCCGTTTCCCTCATGCCGTCTCTGCCCAATCTGCCGATGTTGGTTATGGTGTTTTCCACCCCTTTGGTGATAATGCCGTCACCGCCGTAAAACTGTTGCCCTTTTTCATACATGTGAAATCCTAAAATACCTGCTTCCACGGCAGAGGCGATTTTGGCGGCGCATGAGGGTTTGGCACCGTCACAGATGATCCCGGATACAATGGCCAGGGCATTGACAATGGTATGGGCGATTTCCTTAAATCCGCCCCCGTAAAGCTTGCAGATACCTGCACCTGCACCCACCCCGGCACTGACAGCCCCGCAATATGCAGAGAGTCTGCCTATGCCGGTTTTCTGGTGGATGGTAATCAGATTGGACACCACCAGGGCCCTGAACAGACTGTCGTCATCTGCGCCAAGTTCCCTTGCATATTCGATCACCGGCACCGAGGCCGTGATCCCCTGGTTGCCCGAGCCGGACACAATGACCACCGGAAGTTCGCACCCGCTCATTCTGGCATCGGACCCGGCAGCGGCCATGGCCTTGGCTCTTATTTTGATATCATCCCCCCAGGTTTCCATGAGGACGGATCCGATGTTGGCCCCCCATTTCCCCTTGATGCCCTCCTGGGCAATTCTGGAGTTATAGTCAATCTGCCTCTGTATCAGTTCATGCACATCAGATGCGTCCAGAGTGTCTGCAAATTCTATTATGTCAGCCACACTCATGATGGCACGGTCAGTCAGATTGGAACCGCCGGCCTCTTCACAATAGGTGTTTTCGAACACCATCCGGTTGTCCCTGGTAATTTTGACTATATTGGTATGGAAATTGGAGATCTGCACAGCGGCATTTGATTCATTGGAAAACACCGTTACTTTCAGGTCAAAGATGAGATCGCTTTTTGATTTGGAGACAACCACTTCATTATTCTCAAGAAAGGCCTTGATATCCCGCCTTCCCTGGTCATCCACCCGGGCAATCACCTCAAGCACCTTGTCCGGGTCTCCTGCAACGACCCCGGCAACGGCAGAGGCTTCAATACCCCTTAAATTGCCGGTATTCGGCACCACAACGCTTTTAACATTTTTGATAATATTGTCGCTGGCCTCAATTTTCACCCGGTCCGGCATCTGTCCAAGGACCTCCCGTGCCTTTGCTGCTGCATATGCAATGGCGATGGGCTCGGTACACCCCATGGCTGGTACAAGTTCTTCTGCAAGTATATCCAGGTATGCCTGATATCGTTTGTCGGTTTTTTCCATGTTTGGTCCTTTGGCAAAAATCAATTATTATTCCCAGTTGCTGATATATGAAATATCATAAATGAGAATAGATTTCTATCCAATGTCACGGTTGGGAATATGCTGGTTGATGGAAGGTGCCATAGATGTTGCGGCTTGTGCCATGTCCTTGTTGGTGTTATTTACCGATAGTGTATGGGTATCGGCAATGCGTAAGAAGAAATGAGAGGAATATATGGATGTCAGTATCTATAAGAAAAAATGCTTATACAGGACCTGTGAAAGCGGTTGTCCTGGATTGGGCCGGCACTGTCGTGGATTATGGGTGCATGGGGCCTGCGGCCGTGTTTGCTGAGGTGTTCAGGGAGCAGGGTATTGGGGTGAGTATGCAGGAGGCCCGACAGTTCATGGGAATTGAGAAAAAAGAACATATCCGGAATATGTGTGCCCTGGATTCCGTGGTAAATGCCTGGCAGAAGCAATTCGGCCGCCTTCCCGGGGAGGGAGATGTGGACAAGCTGTATGAGCGGACCGCACACTTGATGGTGGCGGCCATTGCCGGCCATGCCGATCCCATTCCAGGGGTGGTGGAGACCATTGATACCCTGAGGGGCATGGGGATCAAAATCGGCTCCTGCACGGGATATGTACAGGAGATGATGGATGTGCTGGTGCCGGCTGCCAGGGAGAAAGGGTATTCCCCGGATGCGATGTTCTGCTCCTCTGACGTGCCGGCCGGCCGTCCCTATCCCTGGATGTGCTATCTCAACGCTATTGAACTTGGGGTCTATCCCATGGCGGCCATGGTGAAAATCGGGGATACCATTACCGATATTGAAGAGGGATTAAATGCGGGCATGTGGACCGTGGGGATAGTGAAAACCGGGAATGAAATGGGATTGACTATAGGCGATCTGGCGAGCCTTGACCCGGAAGACCGGGACTGTCGGATCCGGGCGATCAGGGCGCGGTTTGAAGGGGCAGAAGCTCATTATGTGCTGGACAGCACAGCAGAGGTGATACCGGTGATTGAGGATATCAACAGCCGCCTGTCCGAGGGGGATCAGCCATAGCCTCCAGAAGAGCTTTGAATACAAAATTGCCGCCGGTATCAGGACGGAAATTCGTCAATAAAGAGAATAACCTTTTGACACTGGGATTCAAAGGCGGCAATTTTTTCATCCAGGTTGTCGGGGTCCTGATTCCGGCCCGCTGTTTCTATTTCACGGACAGCCCTGGCTGCAGGTTCTGCAGCCAGATATCTGAGGCTTCCCTTTAATTTATGGGCGGTATTGTAGAGCTTTTCAAAATCAAGACCATGGGCGGCTGCCTTGAGTTCCGCAATCAGCCCTGGATAATCCATTAGAAAATCTGCAAAACACTCCTGTATGAGTCCTTTGTCATTGTCCATGATTTCGTTGAGTTCATCAATGTTGACAGGCGGCATGGTCATTTTTCCTTGGGCGGTATCAGGAGTCTTCTTTCTGTTCCCAGAATTCACGGCTCTCTTTCAGGATATCGTCAATGTCATCATCCAGATCTTTTGGGGCCGGATCCGTTTCATCAGGGAATTGATCATCCGGTTCATTTTCACCAATTAATACATCCAGGTCATCATCTATATCATATTCCGGCAGATCAATGGACAGGTCGTCTGTGGGAGGGGCATCCAGTTCATCCTCCGGGTCTGCGGTCAGCTGACGGGCCGGTGCAATATCTTCAAGTCCTTCCAGGCTGTCATCAGACCCGTCGTCCAGATCCATATCCGGTTCAAATTCCTCGTCCTCAGATGCTGATGCATCTGCTGTCAGATCTTCAATGAGATTGCCGTCCCGGTCAAAAAGGAGGCTGCCGCTCAGGTTAACTTGAAAATCCAATCTAAAAGCGATGTCATTTTCATGGACAACGATCTGCCCTCCCTTTGATGACAGGGCTGCCACGGTCATACGCTCTTTAAGAATTTCCCTTACAGTCTCCGGATCCAGGTCCTCCTGGACCGAGGCAATCAAATCCTTTTCTCCGTTTTTTATGACTTCCGGGTCAGTGATTTTCATTGGGCACCTCGCTTTAGATATTGTAAGCAGAATCGGCGAAACTGCTCTCTATAAATTGTTCAAGGTCTATGATTTTTCCGATTTCCATCACATCATGCATGTATTTCTGGATTTTATCCAGGTCAGCAGCCTCAGGATAGAGCCCGTCCCAGCGAATGGCCATGGGTTGGGAAAAAACGTTTTGGAGGACCTGGGGATTTAATCCCATTTTTCCTTCGGGGTCCAGGAAATTTACAGCAATCTGGGCGGCCCTGGTTTTATCATTCTCAATGTATTCTCCGGTTTCCACCAGAAGGGATACAAATTCCTGGGCTGCTTCGGGATGGTTCTGGATGAAGTCCTCCTGCATGGCCACGACACAGCAGGGATGGTTTTCCCACCGGCTGGCAGAATAAAATTCCAGGTTTCCAATTTCTCCTTTGATGGCTTTGGTGGCCACGGGCTCTGCAACCATGAAGCCGGCGACATCTTCGTTTTCCTTCATGATGCCGGGCATTTTAATCGGGGGTACGACCTCAAACCGGACATTTATGGCCTTTTTTCCGGGAACCCCGGGTTTGAGACCCAGTTCCTTGAGAAATTTATGGGCCAGCATATGGTGGACGGACATCTTATGGGGGATATCCACGACCTTATATTTGTAAAAGCTCTGGAGGGAGTCAAACCGATGATCATAGTGCTTGGACCGGACAAAGGTGGAGCCGTTTTTATGGGCAAACAGCACCAGTTTGATGGGGGAATCATAGGCAAACAGATCCATGGCAATGGGGGCCAGTACAAAGGCGCAATCAATTTCACCACTTTCAAGTCCTTCCTGGATAGGGTTCCATCCGGCCATGAGGCTGGTGGTCAGGTCAAAGTGTTCTGGCTCCACATCTCCTTGCTGAATCCTATGCCTCAGGGCGCCCAGGGCCAGATGGTCGGTGATCTGGATATGGGCCACATTCAGTTCCACCCTGCCGCCCATGATGCTTCTTTCCTTTTTGACCCGCTGGGAAGGACCGACCTCGCCTGAAAATGCCTTTTCAATGGCAGCAGAAATCTGGGTTTCATCAAAGGGTTTGGGGCAGTGAGCATTTCCGCCTGCTTCCATGATGGCCAACTGCTGTCCCTTGTCTGACTGGGCTGTGGCCATGATAAAGGGCAGGGCCTTGAATTCATCCATGGTCCGCAGTTGCTGGAGGAATTCCATACCGTCCATCTGGGGCATATTCCAGTCGGAAATAACCAGGTCCGGTTTTTCGGCCTTGACTTTTTCAATTCCGTCTGCACCGTTTACCGCCATGACCAGGTTTGAAAATCCGGCTTTTCCCAGGATTTGCTTGAACATGATCCGCATGGTACCGGAATCGTCCGCCACAACAATTTTAATGTTTGGGTCTACCGCCATAAAATGCTCCTTAAATGATATATAAAGTTAAATATCGGTTTTTCGTATATGTTTTTTATGTGTTCCATGACCGGCTGAACATACTCTGAAGTTTCTGAAACGTTCGGTCCAGTATAAATCCCAGCATGCCTATGGCAATAATTATGGCCATGAGCTTGTCATATTCCATGGTATCCCGGGCATCATTGATAAGATAACCCAGTCCCGAGGATACACCCAGAAATTCTGCCGGAACCAGTACTATCCATGCCACCCCCAGGGCCAACCTCAGGCTGGTCATCATATGGGGGACAGCGTAGGGTATGATGATGGTCCGTATGAGCTGACTGTTTCCGGCTCCCTGGTTCAGGGCCATTTTGATCCATTGGGGATTGATATCCATAACCCCGATGGCCGTGTTCAATATTATAGGACAAATGGTGGCCATTACAATCAAAAAATACACAGCTGATTCAAAGCTTGTAAATAAGAGCAGGGCAATGGGCATCCAGGACAGGGGACTGATCATCCGGATGAACTGGATGGCTGAATATGACAGCCCTCTCAGGCGTGGGTAAAATCCGATGAAAACTCCCAGGGGAAGTCCGATCAATGCAGCCAGGCCAATGCCCATGATAACCCGCCTCAGACTGGTGAATACGGACAGCCAGAATCGGCTCTCCCCAAATGCATTTCCCAGGGCCTTCAGGGTGGGGCCTGGCAGAAATCCTCTAAACTGGATGTATTCGGGCCGTGAAAACAGCCATCCTGTTACTGCGGCCCAGAGTCCGGCAAAAAGTATCAGGCCGATGACCTCGTACTTCCACCCCAGCCAGATCCGGGTGAAAAAAGGGCTTAGGCCGGCCTGCCTTGAACCTCGATGGGAAAAGGGGTTATCTGATTTCAACGATTTCTTCCCTGGTAAATGGTTTTTCCATATTACAATTGCAGAATCTGCCGATTCCCCCTGTTTCGTCCAGGGCTTTGCTCACAAAGGTGTCATCCACCAGTTCCCGGGCTGCCCTGCCCGAGTCAAGTCCTTTTAAAAAATCCGAATTCCCCTCCACCAGGGTCTGTTTCAAGTGGTCCACGATGAACCGGGTGGCTGATGGAAATGGGTAGGGTTGGAAACCGATCCGTTCCACCCCCCATTGGGGGTGGAACAGTCCTTTTTCCGGAACCGGGGAAAATACTCTTGCCAACACCGTTTCCGGTACGGGCAGATAGCCTTCGCCGTCCCTGCTGAGCAGGTGAGCTGTCTCTTTGGGGTTTTTCATGCACCAGGCCTGTGCCCGGACAATGGCGTTCATTGCTTTTTGAACCAAAACCGGATCCCGATGGATCAAGTTTTCATGGGTTACGATAACACAACAGGGGTGGTTTTTCCATATATCACCTGAATATCGCATGATTCTGGCTGAAAATTTTTCCTGGGCCAAAGCATTAAAGGGGTCTGCCACAATAAAAGCGTCGATTTTTCTTCCCAGCAGTGCCGTGGGCATATCCGGTGGCGGCAGGATAAATAGATTCACCTCATGGTCGGCCAGTGGGGCGGACTGGGACCGGATAACCGGGGTCAGTCCCCGGGTCTTTAGGCCCAACTGCATGAGCAAATTATGCATGGAATACCATGAGGGGACCGCTACTTGTTTTCCCCCGAGATCACCGAACCCTTTGATGTCCGAGTCCCCTCGGACCGTGACGGCACTGCCGTTGGTGTGATCCCAGGCCAGGACCTTCACCGGCATCCTCTGCTTGAACCTCATCCATATGGGAATGGGAAAGAGCATGTGGGTGAAGTTGAATTTCCCGGCCAGAAAAGATTCGGTGAGCACCTTCCAGGATCTGACCATCACCGGCCGTTCAACAATAAGGCCCTCCTGGGCAAAGTATCCCAGGCTGTGGGCCACCAGGAGGGGGGTGGCATCGGTGATGGGCAGGTATCCCAGTTTCAGCGGGATCTGCTTTCCGAATCCGGTCCTGGGCAGGATCAGGGGGCTGCAGGCCGCGCCTGCTGCTGTTGCCGCAGTCTTGAGGAAACATCGGCGGGATATTGGCAGGTCAAGTGCGTCTGAAAGAGGATTCGGGACCATTATAGCATCCTCCGTTTGGCCAGGTAGGCATTTTTAAACCGTTCCAGTATTTTGGTTCTGAACTCTTTAATGATAGGATGATTGCGTTCCCTGGGATATTCTTCATTAATTTCAAACGTTGCTGTGATGGTTGCCGGTTCCCCGGCCAGGAGAATGATTTTATTGCCCAGACGGATGGCCTCGTCAATATCATGGGTGACAAATACGGCCGTAAATTTTTCCGACAGCCATAAATTGGTCAGTTCTTCCTGGATATGGGCCTGGGTAAAGGTGTCCAGGGAGGCAAAGGGTTCATCCAGGAGCAGGGCGGATGGGCGTCCCACCAGAGCCCGGGCCAGGCATACCCGCTGGGCCATGCCCAGTGAGAGCTGGCCGGGTTTATTGTCCGCAGCACCGGTGAGTCCCATGATTTCAATGAACTGGTTTACCCTGTAGTCCAAGTCTTTTACATCATTACGAATTTTACATCCATAGGCCACATTGTCCCGGACATTGAGCCAGGGGAGCAGGGCAGGTTGCTGGAAAATCATGGACCGTGAGGGGTGGATTCCTGCAATTTCATAGTTATCCACACGGATGCTACCTGAACTCGGGGGTTCAAGGCCTGCCAGGAGGTTAAGCAGAGTGGTTTTTCCACAGCCGGATTCACCCAGGATGATGACGAAATCACCCGGGTCAATGGAAAATGAAATATCCTTAAGCACCATGTGGGATTTTTTTCCTTTCCGGTGATAGGATTTATTCAGCTTTTCGATTTCTATTTTCAAATATCCAGTTCTCCCAGGGCTTTCCGGGCAAAGGCGGGCATGATAAAATCCTCCAGATTTATGGTCCCGGACAACAGGCCCATGGTTCTTCCCATATATTGCTGAATGATATCCAGAAGGGCTGCATCCGGTACCAGCAGTTCCGGCGCATAGGTTACCCCGGAACTTTCCAGGACTCCTGCAATGATTTTTTCGGGTAGTTTTAAGAAGTTCGATGCCTGGGCCATGAGGACATCATCCTCCTTTTTAGCCTTTCCGGTATCGGTGTCCAGTAAAGCGGCGCACCGGAAAAAGGAGAGAACCAGGTTTTCGATTATTTTGGGGTGGCTTTCAAGAAGGGCCCGCCGGACCACAAAGGCCGAACAGGGATGATCCGGCCAGAGATCCCGGGAGGCCAGCAGATGTCTGGCCTGCCCTTGCTCAACTGCACGGGTGCCGAAGGGGGCTTCACAGATGAATCCGGCAATATCTCCGGCTTGGTCTTTGGACGTCATTTCGGGCATCAAAAAAGGGGGAACCGGTTCTGCACAGACGGTTTCCGGAGACCAAGACTTCTCCAGAACCATTCCTCTGGCATCCAGAAATCTGTACAGCAGCATATGCTGTACTGATAACAGGTGCGGAATGAGAACGCTTTTGCCCTTGAAGTCTGGAATCCGTTTCACCCCTGGGGAGCAGGTCATCCGGCTTCCCCCCCGGTGGGTAAACATGAGAAGGGCAATATCCAGTCCCCGGTCAAAAAGATCCATGGCCAGGGGAATGTTGATAAAAGCGGCATTGATTTCATCGGATTCAAGGCCTGAAGCGATCTGTTCCCATGAATTCAGGGGCAGAGCGTGAACCTCAGCCGGGGCCTCGGGCAAGGGACCGATGGGGGACAGCCTTCGGGGCAGGGCAAGACCCAATATGAGGTGGTCAAGAATATTTAAATGTCCGATGCGAATATTCAGAATGGCGGCAATCCTCTATCATTTTTTTCTTTTTAATGTGAAATGGATTATTACCACATGCGCCGTGCAATTGGCAAGTTTCCCCCCTTTTTTTTGAAAAATCGGGGGTTGATAAGAATAGGTAAATAGGATAAAAATGGACGGCATAAACCTTGAAACCCTGTAGAAAAATTAATGACAAAACACTCAGATACACCGACTGTCATGGACTATTTCCTAAGGCCCGGTTTTATTTATTTGCCGGAAAAGCCCACTGTGATTTCAACGGTCCTGGGCTCCTCGGTTTCCGTGAGTCTCTATGACAAGCGTCTTAAGACTGGTGGGATGAATCATTTTCTCTTTCCCAGGGCCGATACCGGGGAAAAATCAACCGCATTGTACGGCAATATCGCCGTGTCCGTTCTCATTAAAATGATGATGAAGAACGGGTCCCAGCGATCGCATCTTGAAGCCCAGATTTTCGGGGGGGCGTTTAACACAGAGGCGTCGACCATGGATGTCGGCCGGGACAACTTCAGAACGGCCCGGCAGATCCTTGACAAAAAGCGGATACAGATTGTGTCCGAAGATGTTGGCGGTTCCAAAGGCAGAAAAGTGGTCTTTAATACCAATTCCTATGAAATAGGTATTCTCAAGGTTGACCGGCTCAGGGATTCGGACTGGTATCCTTACGGCGGAGACCGTTGATCTTCGGCCACTTGCTGAGGAATATTCCTCTAATTAATAAATTATTCATGCCTAACGAAGTCATATTAATCCGGAAGATGGGGTGATTCATCATTGGATTTTTGGAGAGCAGGCTTAATGAATTTTGAAGGTGATGAGAAAAAGCGAAAACGGGAGATAATTAAACGATCCTGGGATAGGTCACGTCAGTACGGTATTGATCCCCATGCCCTGGCTGCCCCGTCAAAAAGTAAACTGACCCGGTCCGGTCTGAAGGAAAGAATCAGGGAAAATGCCGGTTTTTTTAATGTGGTGACCTCCCGGATGACCGCTCTGTATGAAATTATTGAAGGGACCGGCTTTAGTATGGCATTCAGTGACCACCAGGGGTATATCCTACATGTATTGGGAGATGAAGAGCTCCTGGATGTCTACAAAAAACGGAACTGCCTGCCGGGATACCGCTGGACTGAAAAGGATGTGGGTACCTGTGCCATCGGACTTGCACTGGAAGAAAAAATTCCAATTCAGCTTTCCGGAGACGAAATGTATTCCCAACGGGCTAAAGTCATCACCAACTCCGCCGTCCCGATTTTTGATTCGAAAAAGAGATTGATCGGAATTCTTGCCATGAGCGGCTATGAAAATCAGATGCACGTTCATACCCTGGGGATGCTCACCCTGGCGGCCAAAACCATACAGTCTGAAATGGTGGAGATTGAAAAAAGCCAGAAGCTGGAAATTAGAAACAATTATATGCTCTCCATGATGGAGTCGGACAACAGAGGACTTGTTGCGCTGGATAATATGGGGAAGGTAATCCAACTCAACACCAAGGCCCGTAGAATGTTTGGCTTCGGACCCTCGGTCACCCTTAAAACCATCCGCGAGTTTTTTTTCGGTCTGCCTGGAATCATTTCCGCGGCCAAAAAAGGCGTGGCCTTTGAAGCCAGGGAGATGACCTATCCGCTGAAAAAAGGGACTACGGCCATGATCACTGCCCTTGATCCCATCCTTTTGCCTTCGGGGGAAAAGGCTGGTTCCCTGCTGGCGGTGATGGAGAAAAAGCGGATTATTAACCTTGTCAACAGAATGGCCGGGGCCCAGGCCCATTTTACATTCAAATCCATTGTGGGCGGCAGTACGGCGGTGAAAAAAACACTGAAGCTTGCAAAAATTGCTGCCGAAGGGGCGGCATCGGTGCTCTTGTGCGGAGAGACGGGAACGGGTAAAGAGCTGTTCGCCCAATCCATTCACAATGCAGGTAGCAGGAAGCAGAATCCTTTTGTGGTGATCAACTGTGGTGCCATCCCCAAAGAACTGCTGGAAAGCGAGCTTTTCGGATATGTGGAAGGGGCGTTCACCGGTGCAAAAAAAGGGGGGCGACCGGGCAAGTTTGAACTGGCGGACGGCGGCACCTTGTTTTTGGATGAAATCGGCGACATGCCAATGGCGATGCAGGTGAAAATTTTAAGAGCCATAGAGTCCGGGGAAGTTCAACGGGTCGGGGGGGCTGCCGTAACCATGGTTGATCTGAGAATCATTGCCGCGACCAATGTTAATCTTGACCAGGCCGTTATGCAGAACAGTTTCCGGGAAGATCTGTTTTACCGGATTTCAACCATCAAGATTGACATTCCGCCGCTGAGGGAAAGGCAAGGAGACATCCTGGCCCTTGCCGACCATTTTCTCAAGCGCAAGCAGCATCACCTGGGAAAAGCCCTCTCATTTAGCCGGGAGGCCATGGACCGGATCAATGCCTACCATTGGCCGGGCAATATTAGGCAGCTTGAAAATGCGGTGGAGCGTTCGGTGAATGTGGCTTTTGAAAGCACCATTACCCCCGATGATTTGGGGGTCCCGGCCGCCGACGTCATTTCCGATGTGCATGGCTTTGCCGGTAAAAATAAACCCATTAAAAAAATTGAAAAAGAAATCATCACCGAAATGATGGCAGAACACGGAGGGAATATTTCCAAAATATCAAAGCTCATGGGCGTCAGCCGCCCCACCCTTTATCGCAAATTAAAGCAGTACGAGATCAAGTAATAACGTACCGTTTGAATACAAAATCGTCACCCTGTTGATCCGGATAGGGCCAACTGAACGGTGGTTTATGACGCCATTTCAACCCTAAAAGAGATACTTATTTTTTAATGGACTTGACGACTTAGGTCAGCTCTTCATTCTGGTCTTTTACGGCTTTGGATCTTGTCTAATATTGCTGAGCATTGCAACCATGGAGAACAGCAGGAAGAATACCGGAATGGGGCGGGTGAAGAAGATTGAAGAACTTCCGTCAGAAATGATCATGGACTGGTTCTATACAGGTTCCCATATGGGGCACAGTAAAAATCCGATGATAAATGCGCCAACGCATCAATGGTAATTGTTCATCAAAAGCTTCAGTACGCCGAAGATGCCGGCCTTATAGATTTCGAGAAGTATGGGAATGCTGATCAGGGGCTGACGTAAAAGGTCATGGGCAGAAGTATGGCAATGTATCGCTTTCCTTTGAACAGGGTATAACTTAAGACCATTACCACGGGGGGGCAGTTTGAACCCCATATAGTTAAGACTGACCAGATACATCCCTGTAAACCGAACACAACAAAATATGAAAGAATTTCAAAATATTTGATCGTTCTTTCATGTAAAAAAAGGCGAGCCGTTTATTGTACGGTCTCGCCTTTTTCTGAATTTTGTGCACCAACAAAAAGTTTTTTTGCATATTTCTCTACAATCCAGGTCACCGGGGTCCCTTTAGGAACAATAAAAGATTCTCCGGCCTTGTATTCATACAATGGCCCGTCTTTTTCCTGTATCTTTACAGCCCCTTCAACAATGCAGCAGAATTCTGTTTTTGGATGTTCATGATACCAGGCCCCTTCAGTGCAGTCCCAGATTTCTGCTCTGAAATTTCCTGACGGGTGGTCATAATAATCCCAGCAGTTTTCAAAGGGGGTGCCCTGGGTGGCATTTGTTTTGGTCCAGGATGTATGCTTGAGTTCCGGTGTCTTGTTAATCGTTATAATTTTTCCTTGGGACATGTTGATTTCCTTTTTATGGGTGATTTTAATCATAAGCAGGGCAGGAATACCCGGCTTGCCCGTTGTTCTCAGTTTAAAGTGGGCCGTCCTATCTCGAATTCTTTTACGGAAAATCCAGGTTCTTTTCCCTGCATCATGTCAGACACCATTCGGCCCACCATGGGTGCGATGGCAAATCCGTGCTTGGAGAACCCGCAGGCATGCATAAGCCCGGGAACTTTTTTGGAATAACAGATAATGGGAACATCATCCGGAGTATTCCCGTCCAGCCCGGCCCATGCCCTGACAATGGGAATGTGCTCAATTGTGTTGATCAGGCTGTGGGCGGCCTTGGCACACTGTTGCAGTGCCTCAAAATTTAAATGGGTCTTTCCGTTGTCAAGATCCACATCTGCCAGATAGCCGCCCATGAGAAAAATGGTCCCGTTTTTCACCTGGTTTAACCAGAGTTTCCTTTGGGTCGCGGTTAAATGCCGGTGGAGCAACCGGGGCATTGGTGCTGTCACCATAACGCTGGGGCCCACAGGGGTTACTGGAAGAAGATCGCCCAGCATCTGCCCGATTTTACCTGCCCAGGCCCCGGCACTATTAAGCACTTGTTCCCCCTCAATTACCCCTGCACTTGAGGTCTGGACCTTAAAGCCCCTTGAGTTGGTATCGATGTCAAGGACGCTGCATCCCATACGGACCTCAACCCCCTGATTCAGGCAGGCAGCATGGAAGGCCCGGCAGGTCTCTGCCGGGGATGCATTCCCGTCATGGTCCGAGACAATGGCGCCCACACAATGATCGGCAATGCCCGGCGCAAGTTTTCTCACCTGCTGCCGGTCAATGATGGCTTCGTGGGTATACCCCATGGACTGTGTCGCCCGTACCCGTTCTTCAAGGCCTTTCATGTCTTCATCGGTCTCAGCTGCAAACATATAGCCGATTTTGAAGAATCCGCAGTCGGACCCGACAAGTTCGGGCATGTGGTACCAGTCATCCAGTGCGCCCTGGATCAAGGGGACTTCCCTTAGATCCCGCTTCAGGCTCCTGACGCCGCCTGCATTCACGCCCGAGGCATGTTTGCCCGGAAAGTCTTTTTCTAAAATAATGACTTTTTTGCCAGCTTTGGCCAGGTGAAGGGCGGTGGCCATGCCGATCATCCCTGAGCCGACGATAATGATATCTGCATGCATATCAGTTTTCCTCCTTGAGCAGTTCCATCCTGGTGAGTTCGCCGATGGAAAGCTGCCGGACCGGCGGCCGAATGCTGACCGGAGCCATATCTTTGATCATTTGACCGGTTTCTTCTGCGATGATTTCCGTTAATGAACAGCTGCACATGCGGCTCTGGCAGGGGCCCATCCCGCACCGGGTAATGCTTTTCACCATTTCAGCCGTTTTCATTCCCTGGATTATTGCACCTCTGATCTGCTGGGCTAAGACTTCTTCGCAGCGGCAGACCATGGTGGCGTCATCTAAATCATAAAGGGGTTTTCTTGGCTGATATACACCGTCGATAAAGGGCCTTGGAGCAAGTTCCAGTTTCAGAGCCTTACCTATGGGGTTTAAAAGTGTTTCCTTCTTCGGTTTTGTGAGATCTGTCAGTTCTGAGGCGATGTCGATGGCAGCCAGCCGGCCCTTGAGTTCTGCTGCCACTGCACCGTGGACAAACCCGCCGTCCCCGGCAATATAAATATTTGGCTGGCTGCTGCGCCCGAACCGGTTCAGTTTGGGATACCAATATCGTTGCACCGGATCCCAGCAATGTTCTACCCCGAGCTGGCGCGGGAATTCAGTTCTGGGGATAATTCCCTCATGCATCAGCACTGTGCGGGCAGGTATCTGGTTCGTTCCCTGCCCCCATGAGTATGAAAAACTTTCAACCCTGCCGTTCCCCTTTGCCGCATATCCGGTGACATTTGCTTTTCGGTGTTTGACCAGACGTCGGGTTTTTACCATCATGGCTGCGCCTTTTAACATATATCCGGGCTTGGCCATGGCTTTGGGAAACTTGGAAAGATTTTTCAGGGTGGAAAAGGCAGGTGTTGTTTCAAGAAAATGGGACACCTCCACGCCGAGTTCATTGAGGTGAATGGCCACCGAAAGCATCAGCGGGCCGTTTCCCACCATTGTCACCGGGCCTTTGGGAATTATTCCTGAACTTTTAATTAGGGTATCTGCCGCACCCACGCCCATGACACCGGGCATTGTCCAGCCGGGAAAGGGGGCTGGCCGTTCCATTGCCCCGGTGGCAATAACAATCCTTTTGGCTTTGATTTCCTTTGATTTACCCTTGCTGGAATAGCAGAGCCGTCCGTCTGTTTCGATTTTCCAGGCGATTGAGTTGGGAAGATAGGCGGCCTGGCTGCCCCTGAAAGCCTTCACAAGTGAATGGCCGTAACTGTATTCCGGCCCAAGAACAGAAAGGCTTTGGGGCGTCTGGTTTTCTATATTCCTGTAGATCTGACCCCCGGGCACATCCTGCTCATCAACGACAAGTACCCTAAGCCCGAGGTCTGCAGCAGTGGCAGCAAAGGCGAGACCGGCCGGCCCTGCACCGATGGCAATGGCATCCCATTCATCGCGCATTGGTTTTCCCTCCTTTGAATTCATGTCGTTTAACCGTCATGCCCTCACGCGCTGTGATCATACAGGCCTGTTGGTAAGGCTTGCCGTCTATCTCCATGAGGCATTCATGGCAGACGCCGATCAAACAAAAGGGCGCCCGTTTTTCCCCACTGACAACCGAGTATCGGCAATGATGGTCTTCTGCATGGCTTAGAACCGCGGCGGCAACACTGATGCCCTCGGGTACTTCCATGGGACTGTCCTCAAATTCAATACAGACGGTCCGGCCTGAACGTTGGGAATGCTGTTTATACACGACACTACCTCGCTTTTTCGTTTAATTATTTTCAATGTATTGAGATTTTCGGTTTTTTCAATTCCGTCAAAAGGACGCATCTATACCGTTCTCTCAGGCTGAGATTTGCCTGAGAGCTGTCTGTCGGTGAAACCGAACCTAATGGTTATCTATTCCGAAATCTGAACCGCAAGGATCCGGACATCTTTATCTCCAAGGGTCCTGGACGTATGCGGCACATCTCCTTTGAAAGAGACGCAGTCCCCTTCATCAAGTCTTATCAGCTGATCCCCGTATGAAAATTCAACGCTTCCTTCAAGGATGTACATCATTTCCTGAATATTGGTATGTTTGAAGGCTTTATGAAATGTTTTCTTATCTGCAGGGAAGAGCATCATATAGGGGGTGAATTTTTTACCGGAGAAATGTTCTGCAAGACTTAAGGCATCATAGACACCATTGGACAAAGTTTTGCGCTCTCCGGATCTGACAACGGATATGTTTTTTTGTGGCGCCTCTTCGGCGACAATTTCACTCAGGCTCATGCCTATGCCTTTTGCGATATTGGCGTAGGTTGAGATGGGGGGCAGGGATTGCCCTTTTTCGATTTTGGAAATCATGGAAATGGACACGCCTGCTATCTCGGATAACTGAGCCAGTGACAACCCGTTGGACTTTCGGCGATTCCGGATTCTTTCCCCAATCAGCCTTGGCAGTGAATTGTCATTATTTCTCTTTTCTGTATTAATAAAAGATGCCTCCTTTTTAAGTTTTGAAATTATTTTAAGAGGATATATTGGTCGTGTCAAGAAAAATTTTCTTTAAATGAAAACATATAGCCTTCAAATCGATAAAGTGCCGTATTTAAATGTTATTTATTTTCTTTTAATGATAATAAATTAATCTTGATGAAGAAATTGTGATATCGTGTGTTGTCGTATTTCTCTTTAGAGTGGAAGTTTAAAACAAAAAAACACCATCCAGCTAACCCTAGGTCGCTGAATGGTGTTTTGGCAACTCATCTCAACAAGGAGATAGGAATGGTACGTCTATTTTTCGATTGATTTGACGACTTCGGTCAACTCTTTGTTCTGATTAGATACGGCTTTTGCAAAGTCTTCGGGGTTCAGGTAACCAGCATCGGCATGGGTGTTGGCCAGGGTCTGGATGAACTTGGGATCCTGGGTCAGTTTTTTGTTGAAGGCGTTCAGTTTTTCAACAACCTCTTTGGGCATGCCTTTGGGGCCGGTAATTCCGCCCCAGCCAAAGTAGTTCCCGGCATATCCCTGGTCTTCAAAGCTGGCTACCCCAGGGAATTTATCGGTTTTTTCTCCCAAAGCAAGGAGTTTCATGTTCCCGGATTTGACCTGGGGGGCATAGCTCTGGGGGAATACAAAGGTCACGTCGGCATGTTTGCCAAGGATGGAAGTGATGGCGGGAGCTGCTCCCTGATGTTCCAGGTGTTTGAGTTTCAGGCCGGCTGTTTTTTCGAAGTTGGTCATGGCCAGGGTCACCCAGGTGGTGGCACCGGGGCTGGCAAAGACAAATTTGCCGGGGTTGGCCTTGGCATCTTTTACAAAATCTTCAAGCGTGTTCCAGGGCGCGTCTTTTCTAACGGCAATGCCGCAGTTGGCGGTCATGATCCGTGAGATAAAGGTAAAATCATTGTAGTCATAGTTGGCACCGGCAAGTAGGGGAACCAGAAGGGCGGTGCCTGCCTGGGCCAGCATCAAAGTGTATCCGTCAGGTTTGGATCTGAGAACAAAGGAGGTACCCAGCATGCCGCTGCCGCCGGTTTTGTTGACAACCACAACGGGAACCCCCAGCTCTTTTTTTGCAAAATCAGCCCAGACCCTGGAGGTCAGGTCACAGTCACCCCCCGGGGAATAAGGGACAATTACTTTAATGGGTTTTTTTGGGTAGGACTTGGCAGATGCCATGGGGGCGCCGATCAGTACCATGCAAAGGGCCGCGATCAGACAGTTAAGAAATGCTTTTTTCATGGGGCGTTTCCTTTCTTAAATCAATGGGTCTTTATATTTTGTTTTGCCCACCTGTTGGGCAAATTTTAATACCTAATTAAAATAGGGATTTATGTTTTCAGGGCCTGAGCTTCAAGCCGCTGTTTGGCTTTAGCCCGTGTTCTAATGATGCTGAGTACGGCAACCAGGGAGAGCAGCAGGAAAAATACCGGTATGGGCCGGGTGAAAAAAATGGAAAAACTTCCGTCGGAAATGACCATGGACTGATCATAGGCTCTCTCCCATATGGGGCCGAGCACAAATCCGATGATGAATGCGCCGACGCTTAAGTGGTACTTGTTCATCAACAGCCCTGCCACGCCGAAGGTGATCAGGGTGAGGATGTCAAACAGGCTCTGGTTGATGGAGTATGCCCCCACAAAACAGAAGACCGTGACACAGGAAAAGATGATGTACTTGGGCAGCTGGGCCAGTTTGATCCAGATATTGAACCCGGCTTTGGTGATGAGGTAAAGCATGATATCACAGACGATGAGCCCGCCGAAAATACCGTAGATCAAATGGGTATGTTCATAGAAGATGGTGGGCCCCGGGGTTATTCCCTGGATCATGAAGGCCCCCATGAGGATGGCGGTGACGTCATCTCCGGGGATGCCCAGGGTGAGCATGGGGATCATGGCCGAACCCGTGGTAGCGTTGTTGGCGGCTTCGGGAGCGGCAAGGCCGTCAATGGCCCCTTTGCCGAAATCTTCGGGTTTTTTTGAGCTGCGCTGGGCTTCGGAGTATGCCATAAAAGCCGAGGGGGATGCGCCCAGGCCCGGCAGGGCTCCCAGGACAGATCCGATGCATGAGGATTTGATCATAGTGGGGAGGCAGTACAAGAATTCCTTAAAGGTAAACCGGTTGTCATCTTTATTCTTGGAGAGTACAAGTTTTGCCTTTTCTGCCTGGCCCCCGGCCATGGTTCCCACCTGTCGGAAGACCTCGGGCAGGCAGAGCAGCCCGATCACCATGGGGATCAATGAGATACCGCCGATGAGATCTCCCGAGCCGAAATCGAACCGGGTGGCCCCGGAGGTCTCGGAGACCCCGATGGTGGAAACCCAGATACCAAGACCCGCACAGATGATTCCCTTTATAATGGAAGGACCGGAAATGGAACCGACCACAGTGAGGGCCAGGATGATGATGCAAAATTTTTCAGAAGGACCTGCCTTAAGGGTGATCACCGACAGGGGGGCGGCCACAAAGATCAGGAGCATGGTTGAAAAGGCGTCGCCGAATACCGATGCGGTAAGCGCGGTGTTCAATGCCTTTTTTGCCTTGCCTTTGACAGTAAGGGGGTAGCCTTCCATGGCCGTGCACACGGCTGGCGGCGCCCCCGGTGTATTGAGCAAAATGGCGGATATGGAGCCGCCGAAGATACCGGCCTTATAGATCCCGAGAAGCATGGGGATGCCGATCAGGGGACTGACGTAAAAGGTCATGGGCAGAAGTATGGCAATGGCCATGATCCCTGAAATACCCGGTATGGCACCAAAGACAAGTCCTGTGGTGACGCCGAGGGCAATGCCGGCCAAAGGGCCGGGTGACAGAATTGAAAAAAGACCTGAAATGATATTTTCTAACATTGGGGGTACCTCTTTTATCTTCTTATTCGAAAAGTAATCCGGCCGGCAGCATGATGTTCATAAAGTTGAAGGCGACATAATCAATGGCAAATGTAAATGCGATGGCAAAGGGGATGAATGTGAGGTATTGCTTTCCTTTGAACAGGGTGTAGCTTAAGGCCATTACCACGGGTGTAGACAGTTTGAATCCCGCATAGTTGAGACTGACCAGATAAAAAATCAGCACACCCAGATAGAGGATCATGGCCCGGGTGTTGATTTTCTTTTCAAGTTCCTCCTCAAGCAGGATACTTTTTTTAAAATAACCCGTAACCATGAGCAGCAGGCTTAAAATCACCACAATGCCGATGATGAACTTGGGAAAGTCTACGGGACTGGTCACCGTTGACATGCCCCCGGCGACAAATTTTTCTATGTTAAAATAGAAGGGGCAAAGCACAATGAAGAACAGGGAACCTATGATCACGTCAATCATATTTTTTGGTTTGAATGATCCCATAAATAATCCTTTTCAATAATTTTATATTGATTTTTGCAAGAAATTTACAGCACGAATTGTGCCAGAAATTAGGTTTTATGATAAAAATCTTGGTTCTCTGTGATGCTTGGCCGGTTTTAATCGGCAATACCTTTATAAAAAAGGATGTGGGAAGATCCAAAAAACCAAAATACCCTCCTCATCTGTTGCGCTTATATGAAATTAAAGTGTAAAAAAATATTACAGTGCCGGTGGTTGGTTTGGATTTCGTTTACGATTTTGTCTTTATTTTTAGGCTTTTGCAGAATAAAAAGTAGTTTTTGTAAAAAAAAATTACATGTAATATTATGTTACACTATTTTTCATAGATAAGATATTTAAATGCTTGAGGGTCATGATTCTTTTAAATGCTGTATCGTTGTTTTATGTGGTAACTGTTTGAAATTAAGCGTTTTTCAGTAAAAGGTGTTCCGCTCCTAATGTGTTGCGACCAGTTCTATTACGCTTAATGATGGCACAATAACTGCAAATGATCGTGACACTGGATAGTTTATATTTAATTGGGAAACGATTTCAATGAAAAATAATCGTGTGGAAGAATTTGAGGTGGCCATTATCGGCGGCGGCGTTACCGGAGCGGCCGTGGGCTACGGGCTTGCTAAAAATAATAAAAAGGTTGCCGTGCTGGATGCTTCCTCTCCTGTGGACAGGGCTTCAAGGAGTAATATGGGGCTTATTTGGTGTCAGTCCAAAGCCCTTGGGAATAAAGGGTATGCCGATTTCGGGTTTCTCTCCTCCGATCTTTTTGAGGGCCTTGCAAAACAATTGCAAGAGGTCTCTGATATTGATATTGAATACCGGGGCGTCGGTGGTATCATTCCCTGTCTGGGGGGAGATGAATTTGATTCAAGGAAAACCTATATCGAAAAACTGACCGAAGAACACGGCGGCAGTTATCCTGCGGAAATGATTTCCAGACAGGCCCTGGAAAGAAAATTGCCCCGGATCCGGTTCGGTGACGAGGTGACCGGTGCCACCTGGTGTGAAAAAGACGGGTACCTTAATCCCCTCAACCTGGTGTTTGCACTGCGGAAAGGGATGGTACGCCAGGGGGGTACCCTTTATACGGAAAAACGGGTGTCATCCATATCACGGAAAAACGGCGCCTATAAGCTGATTGCCGGCGATCTTGAAATCCGGGCGGAAAAGGTGGTGCTGGCCGGCGGACTCTCCAATCGGACCCTGGCCGGTACATTCGGCCTTCGGGTGCCCATCTTCCCGGACCGCGGGCAGGTGTTGCTCACCGAAAAGGTGCCCGATATTCTGCCCATCCCCATCCTTGGCATCACCCGGACCCCCGGGGGGACAATCATGGTGGGATTCATGCACGAGAAGGTCGGTTCGGATACCGGATTTGTACCGGAATCCGTAGCAAAAGAAGGCCGGTGGGCCATGAGGGTCTGGCCGGATATCGCAAAATTGAGGGTCATCCGCTGCTGGAGCGCTCTGCGCGTTATGCCCGACGACAGCTATCCCATCTACGATACGGTGCCGGGCCATCCCAATATCTTTTTATTTAATGCCCACAGTGCCGTCACCCTTGCGGCTGCCCATGTGGCAGTTTTGACCGATTTTGTTGAAAGAGGGGTGCCGAAAAAAGAAATCGAAGCTTTCTCTCTAAAACGCTTTAAATTGAAACAGGGTAAAGTGTAAAGGATTTCCAATGTCCCAGAACAATATAATAAATAAAGCAGGACAGGCAAGGGAGACGGTAACCGTCTATTTTGAAAACAAGGCCCATGAGATACCGGCAGGGATTTCGGTGGCTGCCGCCGTACTTGGCCATTTCGATACCATCCACACATGCGTTAATGTAAGTACCGGAGAAAAAAGAGGCCCTCATTGCCTTATGGGCGTTTGTTTTGACTGCATGGTTGAAATCAACGGAATTCCCAATCAGCAGGGCTGTTTGGTGATGGTGGAAGACGGTATGCAGATCAAGCGCCAGGAAGCGCTGTTTGGAGGACAATGATGCTAAGTCAATGGGATGTCATCGTCATCGGTGCCGGACCTTCGGGAATGAGTGCGGCAGGTATGGCAGCAAAAATTGGGCTTCAGGTACTTGTGGTGGACGAGCAGCCGTCCCCCGGCGGTCAGATTTATAAAAATATCACCGGTAAGAATGCCGGTCAGCGGTTCCACGACGATGAATTGAGTGACGGCACCGCCGTCATCAATGGGTTTTTCAATCAGGAAAACATCTGCTACTACCCCAATACCGTGGTCTGGTTCATTGAAAAGGGGCGGATCTTATGTTCCATGGAAGGAAAGAAAAAAGAGTTTAAAGGCATTCATATTGTGGTGGCCACCGGTGCCATGGAGCGACCCGTCCCCTTCAGGGGATGGACCCTGCCTGGGGTGATGACTGCCGGCTCCGCGGACCTGCTACATAAAAGTTCCGGCGTTCTTCCCCATGGACCTGTGGTCATCGCAGGCAACGGTCCCTTGCTTGAAAAAATTCAGATGACCCTGCATCAGAGGGGGGTTGAAATTGCGGCCGTGGCCGACATGAGTTCCAAGGTCAAGCAAGCCGCTTCTCTTATCCATATTCCTAAAGCCCTGGGAGACATGTCTTTCCTGTTCAAGGGCGCAATGATGAAAAAAGAAAACCTTTTTTCCAGGGTGAAAACCGTTTCACAGGTCACAGGAATTCGGGCCGAGGGGGAGGGGGCTTTCGAAAAACTGGTCCTTTCCACAAAGAGGGGAGACTGCAGTCATTTTCGCGGAAAGACCCTTCTTTACCACCAGGGGGTTATTCCCAGGACCCATATTACCAAAACCCTGAATGTCGAACATGCATGGGACAGAAGGCAGCGGTACTGGTATCCCAAGACCGACAGATACGGTGCCACCAATGTGTCCGGCGTACATGTGGTGGGGGATGGTGCCTTTGTCCACGGAGCGGCGGCTTCGGTCTGTAAAGGGGAATTGGCAGCATTGGATATCGCCCTTCAGATGGGGTGTATCTGTGTGGAGGAGAGAAAAAACCTTGAAAAAAACATTCGCAGTAAATATAGAAAAAGTCTGTGCACCCGGGATTTCATTGACGGATGGTTTGCCCCGTCCAAAGATATTTTCCATGTGGATGATGATGTAACTGTCTGCCGGTGCGAAGGGGGCAGCGCCGGGGATATCCGTAATGCCGTCTTAGAAGGCTGCCTTAATGTGAACGACATCAAAATACGGACCCGGTGCGGCATGGGGCCGTGCCAGGGAAGAATGTGCTCTTCTGCACTGTCTGAAATTGCCGCCCGGGCAGCTGGTGTCTCACCGGAAACCATGGAACCCTTGAAGTCCAGGTCCCCCATAAGGCCCATTCCCTTTGGCGAGGCTTGCTCTATTGCAGAAGAGCCGCTTCCCAATTAATTAAAAAACCAAATTAAGAATCAATAGGAGCAGTTAAAATGACTGAGATTGAAAGAATAGGAACCACAACGAGAATGAGCAGAATTGTAAAACATAACGGTACGGTCTACCTCTGCGGCCAGGTAGGTGAAGGAGAAAGCCTCCAGGAACAGGCACAGACCATGCTGGCCAAGGTGGCCAACCTGCTCGAAGAGTCCGGAAGTGATAAAGAGCATATGCTATCTGCCACCATCTATCTGCGGGATATTAAAGATTTTGCCTCTTTTAACGAAGTCTGGGACAGTTGGGTCATTCCCGGCACCCAACCGGCACGGGCCTGCGTGGAGGCCAGAATGGCCAGGGATATTCTACTTTGTGAGGTTTCTGTTGTGGCGGCATTAAAAGCATAATTTTACAGGCAAAAAAAATGAATGAGCAAAATAACGGCGTGAATCTATTGAAAGGCGGACAGCTCTATTACGATACCCCTGTTGGGGTGCTCTGCCTTGAATCCTTGTTTCCAAAACCCGTCGGCCATTTGAGAAATCCCAGAACCTTTGATTTTCCGGTGGTCTGCTCGGTGGTGACCGGGGTGGATATTCCACGACTTTTATTCAACCCCGCCCCTGAGCTGGTGCAGCCCTTTATTGATGCCGCAAAACAGCTTGAAAAAGACGGGGTGATGGCCATCACCGGGAGTTGCGGGTTTTTGGCCCGGTACCAGTCCCTGATCGCGGAACAGGTAAATGTGCCGGTTTTCATGTCCAGCCTGGTTCAAATGCCTTTGGTTAAAATTTTCCATGGCAAAGATGCCAAGATAGGCGTATTGACGGCAAGTGCCTCGGCCCTCACCCAAGCCCATTTTGAAAGCACCGGATATTCCATCAAAGATGTGGCCGTCAAAGGCATGGAAGGATACCCAGAATTTTGGGAAACTATCATCGAAGGGAAACGCCACGATTTTGATATGGGCAAGCTTGAAAGTGAGATATGCTGCGCCGCAAAAGAACTGGCAGGAGAAAATAATCTGGATGCATTGATTCTTGAGTGCACAGACCTTTCTGCATTTTCCCGGTCCATTCAAAAGGCCGTCAACCTTCCGGTCTATGACATTAATTCCCTAGCTGAGTACGCCGCTTTTGCGGTTGAACGGCGTGGCTATTAGGTCACAGCCGTCCCTTTCGTATGATGGCCACCAGAAGCCAGATTCCCATGACTGCCGCGGCCAGGAAACCGGCAATCCCGATGAAAGATACCCCGAAGATCATGGGAGGCACATTGGAATTGAGAACCATGGCAGAGCCCAGGATCAGGGCCGCGATGATGATGGCAAAGGAAATCCGGTTGGAAGTCTGGTCCTGGGTCATCATCATTTTGTCCAGCCCTTCAATCTTGACGATGGTTTTCAACTTGCCCTGTTTGGCCTGGGCAATGAGCTGGGAAGTGTCCGAAGGAAGGGTTTGGAGCAGGTTAAAGGTCTCCTTTGCAATGCCGGCAATGTCCCGGGATAACCTGGGCACCGAATATTTTTTCAGGGTGGCGGCCCTGACATAAGGCCGGGCATGGTCGACAATGTCAAATTCAGGATCCAGCTTCCGGGCGACCCCTTCGATTGAGATAAAGGCCTTCATCATTAAGAAAAGATCCGGCGGAACCCTCAGGTTGTGGGCAGCGCAGAGTTCAAGAAAGTGGTGGACCATACGGGTTGGGTGTACCTCTTTCAGGGCACGGGAGAGGTAGAGCCCCGAGAACATGGCGATATCCTTTTCAAGGGCACCCATGGCCGGTGGGGTGTCGAAATCGGCAAGATCGCAGATCAGTCGGGCGGTTATCCGGGCATTTTTGGAAGCCAGTCCGTGGAGCAGGTCCACGAAAAGTTCCCGGGTGACCTGGTCCACAAATCCGGTCATACCAAAGTCCACCACACATATTTTTGATGAACTGAGAATGAAAATATTTCCCGGGTGGGGGTCGGCATGGAAAAATCCGAATTCAAAGACCTGGCGCATGATAAAGTCAGCCCCGGCCCGGGTAATCTGTTTTCTGTCCAGACCGGCCCGGTCTATGGCTTGGATATCATCTGCTTTGATGCCGTCTATGAATTCCATGCTCAGCACCCGTTCTCCGGACCGTGACCTGTATAATCTGGGGATGTGAATGGTGTCGTCGTCTAAGAACTGTTCGGCCATCCGCTCCATATTGGACGCCTCAACCGTATAGTCCAGTTCTTTTTCCAGGGTTTTTGCAAATTCCTCCACAATTTTCACCGGCCGGAACAGGGCCACTTCTTCAATATTATTTTCCATGACCTGGGCCAGATAGTGGATGATTTCCAGATCAATCTCAATGATTTTCCTGATCCCGGGTCTCTGGATTTTGACAGCAATGGGTTCGTCTTGGGTGAGCATGGCCTTGTGAACCTGGCCAATGGAGGCCGAGGCAAAGGGTTCCTCTTCCATGGAATGAAATACTTCATTCCATGGCCTGCCGAACTCGGAAAAGATGATCTGCTTGACCAGGTCGAATCCAAAGGAGGGAATTTTATCCTGAAGCTTGGTCAGTTCCCGGGTCAGGTCCACCGGCACCAGGTCTGGCCGTGAGGAGAGCACCTGGCCCATTTTGATAAAGGTGGGGCCCAGTTCTTCCAGGACCATCCGGATGCGCTGGTTTTTGGACAGCCTTTCAACTTTTTCATGGGGCTTGGTAAAGGGAATGAGCCTCAGGCCGGACTCGATGTAGTGGTCGATGTTCATGGCATCAATAATATTGTCAAATCCATATTTGACGATGATGCCGATGATTTGCTGGTACCGGATCAGGTGCCGGTACCGTTTGGTGATTCGAGTAATGGTCTTAATGCTGAGCATGGCCTCGGTCTGACCGGATTAATCGATGTTTTCGATTTTTGCGGCCAGATCTTCCATGCGCTTGTTCAGGGCGTCAATGTCGGACCTGGAGGGCAGATCAAGACGTTTGAGGACGGTTTCAATGGTCTTTTCTATTTTTTTGTCCAGATCGGATTTGGCGTCGTCATAGCGTTTCCGGCAGTCATCCAGAAAATCTTTGGCTTCCTGCTGGTTCATCTCGGATTGCTCGGCAAATTCCTTTGCCAGGCTTTCGATTTCTTTTTTGGACCGCAGGGCCATTCCCACGCCAGTCAGCAGGCTTTTTTTTATGGTTTCAAGCATGGCATTACCTCCATAGGATGCAGACCCCGGGCCAGAGCCCGGGGCCGGATTTATCTATTTAGAACCAAAGGAAACGTCAAGTATATCTTCAACACAGGTGTCCCCTTCAAGAATTGCATCCATCTTACCATAGGTTGCCGGCAAAAGGGTATTAATAAAAAATTTGGCCGTGGCCATCTGGCCTGCATAAAAGGCGGTATCCTTGTTTTTGGCTGCTTTGGCCGCCACCGCTTCCTTATCTAAGGAACCGGCTTTTTTAGCCAGCTTGGGTGCGGCAACGGCTGCCCGCCACAGGTGCATCCAGGCAAAGGTCACATCACCGGTGATCTCCAGGAAGGGATGGGCAAATGCATAGGCGTTCAATGCCTTTTCAGATCTGGCTCTGGCACCGATGTCTGCGGCCAGTTCTTCAAGACGGGATACGGCATGGGCCACCTTTTCGGCCAGGGGCTGCACCCCGTCAACTCCCTTGGCTTCATCGATGGTTTTTTTGATCTGGTCCAGGAAATAGGCAAAACTTGCCCCCTTGTTCATGGAGAGCTTCCGGCCTATAAGGTCCATAGCCTGGATACCGTTGGTGCCTTCATAGATCATGAAAATTCTGGAGTCCCGCATGAGCTGCTCAACCGGGAATTCGCTGCAGTATCCGTATCCTCCGTATACCTGGACTCCATGGGAGCAGACCTCAAGGGCCTTGTCCGTGACATAGCCTTTAACCAGAGGGGTCAAAACCTCGATAAGGGCGGCAGTCTCAGCCTTGAAGGCCTCGTCCTCTGTGGTGTGAACAATATCCTGGCATTTGCCGTAATAATATATTAAGGAGCGCATGCCTTCGGTGTAGGCCTTCATGTTCAGCAACTGCCGCTTTACGTCGGGATGGTTAATGATGGTGACGTCTTTGGCCGTGGCGTCTTTGCCGGCGGTGAGGTGGCGGCCCTGGACCCGGGTTCTGGCATAATCAAGGGCGTACATGTAGGAGGCAGATGCCACGGCAAATCCCTGCATGCCCACAAAGGCACGGGCCTCGTTCATCATCTTGAACATCTCGGGCATGCCCTTGTTGACTTCCCCCAGAAGGGTGCCTATGGAAGCCCCTTTTTCGCCAAGGGAGAGGGTGGCTGTGGCATTGCCGTGGATGCCCATCTTTTCTTCAAGTCCTGTGCAGACCACATTGTTGAATTCACCCAGGGACCCGTCGTCGTTGACCAGGTATTTGGGTACCAGGAAAAGGGAGATTCCCCTGGTGCCGGCAGGTGCCCCTTCGATTCTTGCCAATACCGGATGTACAATATTGTCGCATAGGTCGTGTTCGCCGGCGGAGATGAATATTTTGGTCCCCTGGATGGAATAGGTGCCGTCCTCATTGAGGGTGGCGCTGGTGGTCAGTGCCCCGACGTCGGATCCGGCTTCGGGTTCTGTGAGAAGCATGGTGCCTCCCCATTTCCCTGCGAACATTTTTTTCATATACAGCCTTTTTTGGGTCTCATCACCAAAGGCTTCCACCAGCTTGGCGGCACCGTGGGTCATGCCGTAGTAAAGCATAAATGCGGAGTTCGCGCCCACCATATATTCCAGGGCCGCACATCCCACGATCTTGGGCATACCCTGGCCCCCGACTTCCGGATCATCGCACATGGCCAGCCATTCACCGTCACAGTATAGTTTCCAGGCACGTTTAAAGGATTCCGGCGTGGTTACCTTACCGTTTTTCAGGGTGCAGCCGATTTCGTCACCATCCTTGAATGTGGGCAGGATTTCTTTGATCGCCAGGGTCCTGGCCTCGGAAACAATGAGGTCAATGGTCTTTTTATTGAATTCTTCAAACAACTCATGGTCAACCGTTCCGATCTGTTCATGCAATACAAAGTCCACATCACGCCTGTCTGAGATAAGCTGTGCCATATGGTCATCCCCTCTTTTTTTATTTTGGTTTCTGGTTGATCTATCTGCTTTCTATGCAAATTACATTAGGGTTGTCAATATATGTACGCCAAAAAGTTTGGTACTTTCAAACTATTTTTGAAAATAATTAACAAACATAAAATGAACAGAATTTAATTGAAGCTCAAACGGCCTTATTGGGCGGATTGGCCCAATAAGGGGGTAAGAGAGCCGTTTTTTACGGAAGGATTAAAAAAAATATTGATTTTAGGACGGATTCATACCATATCTATAGACGCGTTCTGTTGCGATGGGTACTCTAAATTTAGGATGCGGGGGAATCATGCGAATAAAATGTTGGGGATCCAGGGGATCCATTTCCGTATCCGGCAGCAATTATGTCAAATACGGAGGTGATACCACCTGCCTTGAAATCCAGGCGGATTCAGGAGAGATCATCATTATTGATGCCGGTACCGGTATCCGACGCCTGGGCAAATCCCTGGCCCGGCGGCAGAAAAAAGAGTTTTATATGCTGCTCACCCACACCCATTGGGATCATATTCTGGGTATTCCTTTTTTTCGTCCCCTGCTTTGTAATCAATCCAGCCTTATTGTCCAGGACAGGACATTTGAGGGCCTGAGCAGTAAAGAGGTTCTTGAAGAGGTGCTCAAAGATCCTTTTTTTCCGGTTCGACTGGAAAATTTTCATGCAAATATCCAATTTGATATCGCGTTGAACGGTGCCTTCACGATCGGCTCCATATCCGTGGAAAGCATTCCCACCTCCCATTCCATGAACAGCCTGGGGTATAAATTTACGGAAAACGGAAAGTCGTTTGTCTTTATGACGGATAATGAACTGGGCTATGCCCATGCCCAGAGCCGGACCCTCCAGGAGTATATCGATTTTTCCCGGGGCGCAGATATCCTGTTCCATGACGCTGAGTATACGGATGAAGAATATACCTGTAAAAAGGGTTGGGGCCATTCCTCTGTTTCCCATGTCCTTGATCTTGCCATGAAAGCCGGTGTGGGGCAGTTGGGATTGATTCACATCAACCAGGACAGAACAGATGACCAGATGGACGCCATGGTCAGCCACTGCCGGCGCTTTTTTAAGGATAAAAATAAATCAGTCCACTGCTACGGGGTTGCCTGCGATTTTGAAGTTACCCTTTAGTTCCGCTGGTCGTTCGGCCTTCCGGTCCATTGCACACCCTCGGGTGGTGACCATGGGTTTTTTCGGGTTTTCAGCCGGTATTCCCATTCTCCTTATTTTTTCTTCCCTGTCCCTCTGGCTGAGAGAAGCCGGCGTGGACCGGTCTGCGGTTACCTTTTTTTCCTGGGCTGCCCTGGGATATTCATTTAAATTTGTCTGGGCCCCTTTGGTGGACCAGATGCCCCTGCCCTTGCTGACCCGGAGGCTTGGTCGGCGTCGGGCATGGATAGTGGCCTCCCAGGCTGCAATAATAGCGGCAATCGGGTGGATGGCCATGATTGATCCGGCTTCGGGCGGGGCACAGCTCAATTTCATGGCCATGGCCGCTGTGTTTCTGGGATTTTCATCGGCCACCCAGGATATTGCCATTGACGCCTACCGCATTGAGTCGGCCGGAGAAGAACTTCAGGCCATGATGGCTTCGGCCTATATCGCAGGATACAGGATCGGTATGATTACTGCCGGCGCCGGTGCCCTCTTTCTGGCCGATGTATTCGGGTCTTCAAAATTGGTTTATAATTATTCGGCCTGGCAGGCGACGTATTGGATCATGGCCTGTTTCATGATCGTGGGCATGGCCACGGCTCTGGTGATCCGGGAACCAGATACCGGAGAGCGTGAGGTTTTGCTCCAGCGTCCCGGGGCCCATGGCCGGTCCTTTTTCCTTTTCCTTGTGGCGGCCGGAGGATTTGTCTGCTGGTTTTACCTGACCCGGGAAGGGGTGCCGTGGCTGAAATCTTTTTTAGGGCAATGGACTGGTCAGGGCCATTTGGCAGGATTCACGGTTGAGGCCTTCCGTCTGGCCGGTGGGATCGTCACGGCCTTAGGCCTTGCACGGGCCATGGTCGCCCTGGGGGTTGTTGACCGTGAAATGGTCCGGACCTCCTACGTGGAACCTGTGTCCGACTTTTTCAGCCGCTACGGGATCTCCCTGGCCTGGCTGCTCCTGGCCCTGATCGGGCTTTACCGGATTTCGGATATTGTCCTGGGCGTGATTTCAAATCTTTTTTACCAGGACCTGGGGTTTTCCAAAACCCAGATTGCCAGTGTGGTGAAAACATTCGGGCTGCTCATGACCATTGCCGGGGGATTTCTGGGCGGGTTTCTCTCTTTACGGTTCGGGGTGATGCCCATCCTTTTTACCGGGGCCCTGCTCTCCTCTCTCACCAATCTGCTATTTGTGGCCATGGCCCGGACCGGGCCGGACCTTGCCATGCTCTACCTGGTCATTTCTGCCGATAATCTGGCCGGCGGACTGGCTTCTGCCGCATTTGTGGCCTTTTTGTCCAGCCTGACCAATATCCGGTTTACCGCTATCCAGTATGCGGTGTTCTCATCATTGATGACTCTGGTGCCCAAGGTGTTTTCCGGGTATTCGGGAACCATCGTGGACAGCACGGGATATTCGGCATTTTTCATGCTGACTGCAGCCTTAGGCCTTCCGGTGCTTGTCTTAGTTGCTTTGAGCGGGCGGTTTCTTAAAAAAGAAAAAGGTAAGGATCGGCTCCAGAATTAGTTCCACTTTTGTTTTCAAAATACCCATTAAGGGGTTTTGTAAACAAATTAGAGGGCGTTCTTTTGTAAAGATTCCTAAACAAGGGCAATAGTCTTGTTTTTCCTCCGGCTGCGTTTTTTGGAATAAAAGCCTGAGAAATTCTTTCTTAGCAGCATATCCATGTAGAAAAGATTGATTGGAAAATTTCTATTAATTCACTAATTATAGGAATTTCAGTCATTGGTCCGGCATGACTGACTGATGGTGAGTGGCTGGTTTTAAAGGTAAGAATAAGACCAAATAACTCTTGACAAAGAAATATCATTTTCCTACTTAAGTAGTGGGGAATTCCAACAATGATAACCCTGCTGATCAGGCATTGTCGGAAGTTAACCTGATGATTCCAGTGGATGAACCCGGTATCTCACCTCTCGCCGCTTCCTATACCGGCCGGGAGTATCCGGAATCAAAAGGTAAGATAGGGGGTGCCGTCGGGTATCCGCCCTTGAAATAAATAAAATTGATTGATGCGTGAAACCACTTTAATTGAAAAGAGGTGACGTATAAGCTTTTATAAGTTCGTACAGGACATCTGTACCCGTATAAAACAAAAAAACCTGCGATGGGCAATGGGTAACGGGCCGGCAGGAAAGCCCAAGTGTTGCCTAAGTGATCTGCATTGCGGGTATGATGGTTTTTTTACGGTGTTTCTCCATGGGTATGGATGTGTTCAATCCGGTGGAATAGAGCTCAACGGACTAAGGTTTTTAAGCCCGGTTATCGTTTTTCGATAGCCGGGCTTTTTGTTTGTCATCCGTGCCCGGTAATGCCGGGCTGGAGAAATAGCTTAGGCTATACTTAACGGTTAGGAGGTATGGATAATGACTCAAGATGTAACACCACAAAAAGACCTGGCAGGTTCTGTCATGGTGCTTGGTGGGGGTATTGCAGGGATGCAATCCGCCATTGATCTGGCCAATTCAGGCTATTATGTCTATCTGGTTGAAAAATCATATGCCATCGGCGGTATGATGGCACGGCTGGATAAGACATTCCCGACCAATGACTGCACCATGTGAGTTATCTCACCCAAACTGGTCGAGGTCGGCCGGCATCTGAACATCGAATTGTTAACGAACACAGAACTTTTGGAACTGGACGGAAAGCAGGGGAACTTCACGGCCAAGATAAAAGAAAATCCGAGGTTTGTCGATATCTCAAAATGTACCTCTTGCGGGGAATGTACCAAAGTCTGTCCGGTGGAAACACCCAGCGAACACAATGAAAGCCTTGCACCGAGAAAAGCTATTTTTAAACAATACGAGCAGGCCATACCTGGTGCTTACGGGATCTCAAAACGGTCCATTGCACCCTGTAAGGCCACCTGTCCCGCCCATGTCTCCATCCAGGGATTTATTGCCCTGATGCAGCAGGAAAAATACCATGAAGCATTAAAGTTGTTTAAACAGGAACATCCTTTCCCGGGCTCCTGTGGACGGGTCTGCCACCATCCGTGTGAAGCGGTATGTACAAGAGGCGATGCAGACCAGCCCCTGGCCATCCAGTATCTGCACAGGTACCTGGCTGACCTGGATCTGGAAGGTGAGAATCCCTGGCTGCCGGATGTGGCGGATAAAAAAGGCGAAAAAGTCGCCATTGTTGGCTCTGGCCCTGCAGGTCTGACCGCAGCCTATTACCTGGCCCAGAAAGGTTACGGGGTAACCGTATTTGAAAAGCTGCCTGTCAAGGGCGGGATGATGTCTGTGGGGATACCCGAGTACCGGCTGCCCAAGGCTGAGCTTGAAAAAGAGATCGCCGTTATTGAAAAACTTGGGGTTGAGATTAAAACCGAAGTTGAATTCGGAAAAGATATTACCCTGGACAGCCTTAAGGCCGATGGGTATGCCTCAGTCTTCATGGCCACGGGCCTCCACGGGTCCAGAGGTTTGGGTGTAAAGGGAGAAGACCTTGACGGGGTGCTCAAGGGCACTAATTTTCTCAGGGACGCTGCCATGGGCAAGGGGCCGAAATTGACCGGCAAAACCGTTGTTATTGGCGGCGGTAACGTGGCAGTGGATGTGGCGCTTACCGCCCGCAGGCTGGGGTCCGAGGACGTCACCATGGTCTGCCTGGAAAAAAGAGATGAAATGCCGGCCTGGGATTACGAAATCGAAGAGGCCCTGGAAGAAGGCGTTAAAATCGTCAATTCCCTGGGGCCCATCGGGTTTCACGGGGCAGACGGTAAGGTTGACGAGGTCGCCTTCCAGGAATGTACGGCCGTGTTTGACCAAAGCGGGCGGTTTAACCCCCAGTTTGACGATTGTAAACTCACTTCTCACGATGCCGACAATGTCATCGTGGCCATCGGTCAGATGGGGGAAACAGGGTTTGCCGATAAAGAAGGGATCAAACTCACCCCGCCTGGCGGGTATGAAGCCGATCCTCTCACTCTCCAGACCCCCATTGACTGGGTGTTTGCAGGAGGTGACGCCTATTACGGTCCCAAATCCGTGGTGGATGCCATTGCCTCGGGCAAGGAAGCGGCCGAGTCCATTGACCGGTTTATCAACGGTCAGGACCTTAAAGCGGGCCGTGAAAAATCCTATGATTTTGAAAAACCGGAGATCCTTGATGTCCCCAGGATGGAGCGGGTAAAAGCCGAGCACGTCCCGGTGGCGGGCAGGCAGGGCAATTTTAAGGAAGTGACCCTGGGATTGGCCAAAGAGCTTATTGACCAGGAAGCCGCACGCTGCCTGTCCTGCGGGATCTGTTCCGAGTGCTACCAATGTGTGGAAGTCTGTCTGGCCGGTGCCGTTGATCACGACCAGGTGCCGGTGGTCAGGGATGTGAACGTGGGATCTGTGATCATGACGGCAGGTGCCACCACATTTGATCCTTCGGGGTTGGATGATACCTATATGTATAACCGGTCCAAGAATGTCATGACCTCCCTTGAGTTTGAGCGGATTCTCTCTGCCGGCGGCCCCACCATGGGCCATCTGGTCAGACCCTCCGATGAAAAAGAACCGGAGAAAATTGCCTGGCTCCAATGCATCGGGTCCAGGGATACCAACCGCTGCGGAAACGGCTATTGTTCCTCTGTCTGCTGTATGTACGCCATCAAGGATGCCATGATCGCCAAAGAGCATTCGGAAAAAGAGCTGGATGCTGCCATCTTTAATATGGATATGCGGACATTCGGTAAGGACTATGAAAAATACTACAACCGGGCGGCTGACCAGGAAGGGGTGAGGTTTGTGAAATCAAGAATCCATTCTGTCACTGAAAAGCCGGGTACCCAAGACCTCATTCTCAAATATGCGGATGAAGACGGCAGGATGTGCGAAGAGGAATTCGACATGGTCATCCTCTCTGTGGGCCTGACCATACCCAAGGAATCCAAGGACCTTGCCAATCGGATCGGGGTGGACCTGGACAATTACGGGTTTGTAAAGACCCAAACCTTTACCCCTCTTGAAACCTCAAGGCCGGGTGTCTATGTGTCCGGTACCTTCCAGGGTCCCAAGGATATTCCCTCCTCGGTTACCGAGGCTTCCGGTTCCGCCGGCGCTGCAGGCGTTCATCTGGCCGCTGCCCGCCATACCATGACAAAGACAGTCTCCATGCCAGAACAACGGGATGTGCTGGGTGAAGAGCCTCGGGTAGGTGTTTTTGTCTGCGACTGCGGTATCAACATTGCCGGGATCATAGACAATGCAAAGGTCAAGGCCTATGCTGAAAGCCTTCCCAATGTGGTCTATGCCGGAGAGAATCTGTTTACCTGTTCCCAGGATTCCCAGGTTTCCATCAAAGACCTCATTGAAGAACACCAGCTCAACCGGGTGGTGGTGGCTTCCTGTACCCCCAAGACCCATGAGGGAATCTTCATGGATACCCTGGAGGAAGCTGGCCTGAACAAGTATTTGTTTGAGATGGCCAATATCCGGAACCAGAACACCTGGATGCATTTCCATGAACCAGAACAGGCCACTGAAAAGGCCAAGGATCTCATCCGTATGGCGGTTGCAAGGGTCACAACCTTGGGGCCTCTGCATGACAAACGGATTACCATCATTGATAAAGCCCTTGTCCTCGGCGGCGGTATTGCCGGTATGACAGCAGCCAAAGGCTTGGCTGACCAAGGCTTTCATGTCACCCTGGTGGAGAAGGAAGAGACCCTGGGCGGCTTGGGGAAACGGCTCTATCATACCATTGAAGGGGATGATATTCAGGCTTTTGTCAAAGAACTTGTCGGGGCTGTTGAAGACCATGACAATATTGAGGTCCTCAAACAGGCTCTGGTGGTCGGGTTTGGCGGCTACAAGGGTAATTTTAAAACCGAAGTATTGGTGGGCTCTTCTATGAAAGAGAAGAAGATCGACCATGGTGTAATGATTGTGGCCACCGGTGCTAATGAATACCAGCCCAAAGAGTACCTTTATAATGAGAGTGAAAAAGTGGTCACCCAGCTGGAGCTGGCTGATATGCTGGAAGAGGGCAAGGCTGAAGGGCTGGATCGGGTGGTCATGATCCAGTGTGTGGGCTCCAGGAACGAGGACAATCCCAACTGCTCCAGGATCTGCTGTCAGAATGCGGTGAAAAATGCCATCGCCATCAAGGAGACGAGCCCGGATACCGATGTTTTTATCCTGTATCGGGATATGAGAATGTATTCCATGATGGAGGAGTTCTATACCAAAGCCAGGAACCTGGGCGTCATTTTTTCCAGGTTTGACAGGGACAATCCGCCCCAGGTGAACCAGACCGAGGACGGACTTTCTGTTACCTTCAGGGATCATGTTCTGGGTCAGACTGTGGAAGCTTCCTGCGATTTGGTGGCCTTAAGTGCCGGTGTTACATCTGCCGACACAGAAGAGCTTTCCACCATTATAAAAGCCCAGCGGAATCCCGAAGGGTTCTTCATGGAAGCCCATGTGAAATTGAGACCGGTGGAGGCGGGCACCGAGGGTGTGTTCATCTGCGGTACGGCCCACGGTCCCAAATTGATTACTGAAACCATTTCCCAGGCCATGGCAGCGGCTTCAAGGGCCACCACCTACCTTGCCCAGGAATACCTGACCCTGTCAGCAGTTGTGGCGGAAGTCAACCAGGTCAATTGCGCATCCTGCCTGGTCTGCGTAAGGTCCTGTCCTTACAATGTCCCGGTGATAAACGAGATGGGCGTTTCCTATATTGATCCGGCCCTGTGTCAGGGTTGCGGGGTGTGTGCATCTGAATGTCCTGCCAAAACCATTAAACTGAATTGGTATGAAGATGATTCATTGCTCAGCAAGGTGGAATCCTTGCTGGAGGGGGTAATATGACAAAAGATTTTGAGCCGGTCATACTGGCATTTTGCTGTAATTTCTGAGGGTATTCAGCTGCGGACCTGGCAGGTTCCATGAGATTGAAGATACCCACAAGTTTTAGAATCGTTCGTCTACCCTGTACCGGCAAGCTTGATCTGATCCATGTGCTCCGGTCCTTTGAAAAAGGGGCTGACGGTCTGTTCTGCGTTGGCTGTATGGAAGGGGATTGCCATTTTAACGAGGGTAATTTTAGGGCCCGCAAGCGCATCGAACAGGCGGCACAGCTCCTGGACAAGGTGGGGGTGGGCGGAGACCGGGTGAGAATGTACAACCTCTCCTCCGGGGAAGGGCCACTTTTTGCCCAGTATGCCACGGAAATGGTGGAACACATTCGGAACCTGGGGCCCAGCCCCATCCGGTTGGCAAAGCAGAAAAACACAAGCGCGGCAGCTTAAAGCGTATAACAAAACAGACCTTAAATACATTAACCGCTGATATGAGGTAAAGGTATGATAATAGCAGAGAAAAAACCCATTGAAGAGATCATTGAAGAGGTCAAAGACTATAACCGTCTTCTCATCCTCGGCTGCAACGAATGTGTTACCGTATGCGAGGCAGGGGGGAAAAAGGAAGTGGAAGTCCTGGCCTCGGCGTTGCGCATGTATTTCATCACCCAGGGCAAGGACAAAACCATTGATGAAAGAACCCTTGAACGTCAGTGTGACCATGAATACCTGGAAGAGATCCGGAATGTGATTGACGACTATGATGCGGTCGTCTCCCTGGCCTGCGGGGTGGGAGTTCAGTTTGCCGCGGAAAAATATTTGACCACCCCGCTGCTTCCCGGCGTGAACACCATCTGTCTGGGGGCAAATGAAGACCGGGGGCTTTGGACCGAGCGGTGCCAGGCCTGCGGTTCTTGTATTCTGGCCAGAACCGGGGGAATTTGTCCTGTATCCCGGTGTGCCAAACGGGTGATGAACGGTCCCTGCGGCGGATCTACCAACGGCAAGTGTGAACTGGGACCGGATGTCGATTGTGCTTGGCAGCTCATCATAGACCGGCTCAAGGCCCTTGACAAGATGGAAGATTACGAAGCCATTACCCCCATAAAAGACTGGTCCACAGACCGAGCAGGCGGCCCCAGAACCGTAACCAGGGAGGATGTGAAGATATGAGCGAGTTAAAAACGGCAAGCAGACTGGAAAAAGTTATGAAAGCAGGCCATCTGGGTGTCACTTCCGAGTGTGGGCCCCCCAGGGGAAGTGATCCTGTAGAGATCCGGCATAAGGGAAAATTGATCAAAGACCACGTGGATGCGGTGAATGTAACGGACAACCAGACCGCCATGACAAGGATGTCTTCTCTGGCCGCCTGTGTTCACCTCAAGCTCGAAGGGGTGGAACCCGTACTTCAGATGGTGACAAGGGACAGGAACCGGGTGGCCCTGCAGAGCGATATCCTGGGTGCGGCCTCCTTTGATATCAACAACATGCTATGCCTCTCCGGGGATCACCAGAGTTTCGGTGACTGCGCCCAGGGTCAGAATGTGCATGATCTGGACTCCATGCAACTGGTCCAGACCGCCCGCTACATGCGGGACGAAGGCAAGTTCCTCGGCGGGGACGACATCAAACGGCCCCCTAAGATGTTTGTAGGGGCCGCGGCCAACCCCTTTGCCGATCCCTTTGAGATTCGGGTGCCCAGACTTGCCAAGAAAATTGCCTGCGGTGCGGAATTTATTCAGACCCAGTGCATTTACAATATAGACAAGTTCAAGGAATGGATCAAACGGGCCGCAGACAAGGGCCTTACGGAAAAGGCATTCATCATGGCCGGCATGACCCCAATGAAATCCGTGGGTATGGCCAAGTACATGAAAAACAAGGTTCCGGGCATGGATGTACCCGATGAGATTATCAAACGGCTGGCCGGTGTGGAAAAGGGTAAGCAGGGCCAGGAAGGCATTGATATCTGTATCGAGCATATCCAGGAACTCAAGGAAGTGACAGGGGTCTCAGGTTTCCATATCATGGCCATTGAATGGGAAGAGAAAGTGCCTGAAATCGTTGAGAGAAGCGGTCTTTACCCCCGCCCGGAAGTATAGGACCCAATTGCCGCTTTGGCGGATTGCAGGGCTTCGGCAAAGGAAAATCCTTTACCGGAGCCCTTTTTTTTATTATGAGATAGTATTAACTGGGAATAATCAAAGACGACCATTGGACCACCGGAATCAATTGTCACACTGCAAGGAGATAATATGGCTGTAATCGTCAAATACATAGTTGTCAGGAATGGAGAGGAAAAGATGACATTTGCGACAAAAAAAGAAGCAGACGCCTATGATAAAATGCTTGATATTGCCGACAATCTGTTTGATTTCCTTGGCAGTTCCGATATCAATCTTGATGAGAACCAGCAGGAAAAAATTTCACTTCTTATTGCAGAGCAGCGCGAAGAGATCATGCCCATTTTAAGGGGTATCTCTCCAAAGAAGAAACCGGCCCCGTCCAAGGCTGCCCCGCCGAAATCCATATCCAAGCCCCCGGCCCAAAAAGCAAGCCCGGCCAAGTCTCCGGCCAAAAAGTCCGCCAATAAGCCGGCGGTACCCAAGGCGGCCGCCCCTAAGAAAACCACCTGATCGTCAGCAATTATTTATCCCCAGGTATTTTCCCCTGATTAAACCAGCGGCGGGCCAGATAGATAAACGGGGTGTCCGCCGCCCCTACCAGCCATTTCAGCAGGTACGTAGTCCAGAAAATTTCTACCAGTGCCCCCATGGGATAGACACCCCAAAAGGCCATGAGGGTAAACAAAGAAGAGTCAATGAACTGGCTGACCATTGTGGATGCGTTGTTGCGCAGCCATAAGAGTTTATGGGCTGGAAATCGGTTTTTCCAGAAATCAAAGGCCCATACATCGTGGGTCTGGGACAGAAGATAGGCCAACAGACTGGCCCCTGCAATCCGGGGCATGAAACCGAAAATGGTTGCCAGGCTCCCCTGGGCAAAATCGTCGGTCGCCGGTGTGAATGCCAGGGCCAGATTCATGAGGCCGGTCATCACCACCAGGGAAAACAGCCCCAGATAAACCGCTTTTTTTGCCTCTTTTTTACCGTAAATTTCAGACAGAATATCGGTCACCAGAAAAGAGGATGCATAGACAATATTGCCCAGGGTGGCAGTGATCCCAAACAGATCCACCAGCTTGAGTACCTGGATATTGGCCACCACAGCCGCCAGAGGGACCCAGGCGTATAGCCCGGTTTTGCCGAAAAAACGATACGCAATCAGGATACATCCGAAGTTGACGGCCAGCATGGCCGTCCATAGCAGTTCGTTCAAGGTGTGTCTCCAGTTTTGTTTAGGCGGGTGCTGTGACCGCCGTTGTTAATAATAGCCATGCGCAGCTTGACTTTCCCATCCAGTCTACTGCACACGGCAAAATATGATAGAATCTAAGGGGTTTGTATAGTTCTTTCATAAAAAGATAACGGGCTGAACCAACTACCAGTTTTTTAATTGGAAATCAATAGTTTTCATAGGACAATATTAACAGAACCGTGCTGTTTTTAAAAGCAGCACGGCTCTTTGGACTTTTGCTAATTATTGAATGTGTTTATTTACACTTGGCCGGTGACGGTGAATCAAAGGCATACTTGTGCAGGTAGGAAAATATATCATTGCGTTCTGCTTCAGATAATTTTTCCCATTCTGCGGCACAGCCCAGTTTTTTGTGTTTTCCGGGTTTAAAAATTCTTTTCCATTGTGCCTGGGTCTTGCTGTCCGGGCTCAGGGCGACTGCTGTTCCCTGGTCGTTGTGACAGGTCCGGCAACTCTTCCTGAAGGTGTATTTTCCTTTGCGGAAGTTTCCGTCACCCGCTGACACCACAGCGGCAAACCCGCAGAACATGAAAATGGTTAATACTATAAAACAAAACAATTTTTTCATTTTTTTTCCTTTCAGACTGTATTTAAAATTTTACAGTGGCGGACAGGTAAATATTCCAGACCTTGTCAATTACCGGGAATAGCGCATCCATGGCCGTGGCTTCATCAATAGATACGGGGGCGCCAAGTGGATTACCGCTGCCGGTGTATTCATAGTTATAATATCTGCCCCCTAATTTTACGAAAAAGTTGTCTGAAAAAACGGGCTGGATATAATAAGTTTCAAAGACATGGCCCCTGGCAGCTAACTTGCTGTCCACCAGCGAGTCCTCCGCACCGGTGAAGTTGAACCAGTATTTGGATCCCCAATTATATTCAAACCCGAGGCGGGCGTCGTAGGGCATGGGGAAAATAGCGCCGGCGTAGATGCTGTATCCGTCCCGGCTTTCCATTTCTCCGTTGGAATTGAGCAACCCCTGTCCCATGAGATTATAAAAGGGATGCCGGGACGTTTGCTCAGGGCTGGTGTGGCTCCAGGCAAAGGAGATAAACAGATCTATATCTTTGTTAAGGGATTCCGACAGGTTGGTCCTGAACAACAAGGTGGCGGCATCCCAGTCCCCGATGTTGGTGGTGGGCTCAGTACGGCTGATAAAGGCGCCTGTATTCTGTGTAAATGTATAGGCACCGGTATCCGGGTTAACGGATACCGTAAACGGCATCACGGTCTGGCCTGTAAACCCGTCCGTGATATCAGGGGCATGGGCAAAATTCAGTACCGCACTGGTGGTGTCATCATCATAGAGGCTGGCGATGAAACCGAACATGTTGACATCATCCACGGGCGACGTGTCGGACATGGAGCCGCTGTTTCCGAACCCGCTTTCAAAACCGACGCCATAGCAGAGTTTAAATGCAGCCCCAGGGATTCCGGTTAGATCTTCCAGTCCGAAATTAAGGGAGGCACCGTCAAACTGCCAGTTGATGATGTGGGCCAGGGGAGACCCTCCCTCCAGGCCGTATTCCCCGTATTCCATGGGCGGGCCTTCGGTGGAGGGACGGCGGCCAAGGGAAACATTTACAGGCAGGGATTCAAAATTATGCTTGTAGTTAAAATAGGCCCGTTCCAGGTGGATGGTATCGCTGCTTGGCAGGCTTGATGTGGTACCGTCCAGTGAGATGTCGCTCATGCTGCCGTTGTTGAACTGGACACCGGCACTGTCTCCCCATACCTTGTAGGCGGCCAGTCTGCCGGCAAAACTGAGCTGGGAATTGACTTTTGCCTTCATGTTGATTCGGAACCGGTTGGTAAATATTGTATCATTATCCACATCGCTTTTTTCAGGCGCGGGTATCATATTGGCTGCTGCCATATTGTTCAACGCCGTCTGGATCTGGCTTGCCGTTGCTCCGTTGAACCCGTTGCTTGCCACGGGGGTGAAAAAACTGTTCATCATGGAGCTGGGTGCCGTCAACAGGTCATCATAATGGATGGAATCCGCCCGGCTTCTGAGTTCCACGCCCAGTGACAATTTGTCCGTGGAAGTATGAAGTTCTGCCTGGTTCAACCGTTGGTCCATCTCTTCTATGACTTCTGTGTCTTCGGCCTTTTGCCCTTCCATTGCCGCTAGTTTCGACTGAAGCTGGTCCATCATTTCCGATAGCTGAGACAATTGCTTTTTCAGGGCATCAACTTCTGCGTCGGCCCACAGGGGGGGCAGCCCCGGCCCGGCCCATAAAAAAAGACTGCAGATTGCAAGTCCAAGTACGGCCTTTATCCCTTGCCTGTTTTTTTTCATCCAGATCTCTCCTTTTCATCCAATTAATATTTTTGATTTCCCCAGGGCAATGTTCCCCGTGCAGCCTGTCTTGGTGGTTATGATTAGTCCTTTTTTGAACAGCAAAATGCGTACCTGAAAAGAGGTGATGTTACATTCTCCTGTAAAATCAGATACTAGAGAAAAATAATGCTTGTAATTATCCATGAACACTGTTAACACTTTAACATCTGTTAAGTTAGCACTTGATAACAATAGAGTTGCAAAGGCACCCATGGATATCTCCCGGCATTGGAAAAACATAATTGATACCCTGCAGGACGGTATCATGGTGGTGGATACCGGCGGGGTGATCCAGGCGGTCAACCCTTCGGTGGAAAAGCTTACCGGATACACCAGGGATGAATTGGTCGGACATTCATGCCGGATTTTGAACTGTACGGGCTGCAAAATAATCGGTAAGGGCAAGGGGCCGGATTTTTGCAAAATTTTCAGCGTTGGACAGTCAAAACTTAAAAACTGCACCATAAAAAATAAGGAAAAACAGTCCGTCCATATCCTTAAAAAAGCCATTGTATTAAAAGATCAAAGGGGTGAGATGATCGGTGCCGTGGAGGTTCTTACCGATATGACCGCCCTGATGCACAAACAAGAAGAGATTGATGCCCTGAAACGGATTCTCCATTTTGAAGACGGATTCTGTGGTATCCTGGGAAAGACAACTGTGATGGAGACCTTGTTTCATCTGATTCAGCAGGTGGCTGGTTCTGAGGCGCCGGTTCTGATCCAGGGGGAAAGCGGTACCGGAAAAGAGATGGTTGCCCTGGCCATCCATGAAAATAGTCCGAGAAAGGGCAGGCCCTTTATCAAGGTCAATTGTGCGGCATTGAACGATAATTTACTTGAGAGTGAATTGTTCGGTCATGTCAAAGGCTCTTTTACCGGTGCGGACAAGGATCGCGTCGGCCGGTTCGAAGCGGCCAATACCGGGACGATCTTTCTTGATGAAATCGGTGATGTGCCTTTGTCTACCCAGGTCAAACTGCTCAGGGTGTTAGAGGAGAAAGAGGTGGAACGGGTGGGGGAACATAATCCATTTTCCGTTGATATTCGCATTATTTCAGCCACCAACAGGGATCTTGAACAGATGATCCAGGAAGGCCGGTTTAGAAAAGATCTCTTTTTCAGGATCAATGTGTTTCCCCTGTCCTGTCCCTCCCTGAATCAAAGAAAAGAAGATATACCGTTGATTGTAACGGATTTTATCCATCAAAACGGATTAAAGAATCAGAAAAAAATTTTTGGTGTTTCTTCACGGGCCATGGACCTGCTGATGGCCTATCACTGGCCCGGGAATGTGAGGGAGCTGAGGAATGTGGTGGAGTATGCCTCTGTTTTGTGTGCAGGAGGGTGGATCGGACCGGATCATTTGCCACCTGCGCTCCGGAGCAATGAGCTGACGGATTCCACTGTCTCTATATCCGCCCATGGCCCAGACTCTGATAGGGAGTCTTTATTGACCCTTCTTCGGCAGACCCGGGGGAATCAATCTGAACTGGCCCGGAGGCTGGGTATCAGCCGGGTGACCCTGTGGAAGCGGATTAAAAAATTTAAGATACGGATACCGGAAGATATCTAAATCAAGGGAGAACAATGGCAGATTTTTTATTCAGATTGATGCGGGTGATCATCGTCGTGGGGGTGGCCCTTGCCGCTGCCTTCTGGCTGTTCAACGCCAGGCAGGCCCCGGGTAAGAAAGAGGTGGTTAAAACTCCGGCCGGGGTAAATGTAATTATTGTGACCCCCCAGCTCCAAACCATGGCAGTGGACGCCTTCGGCACTGTTAGCCCCAGAACAAAGGTGAATCTTGCCGCTGAAGTGGCCGGCCGCATTGACTATATCCATCCCTCTTTTCGGGAAGGGGGAAAGATCTTGAAAAATGATGTTCTCATCACCATTGACCGGCGCAGTTTCCGCCTGGACAGAGGTGCTGCCGCGGTGCGGGTGGAGCAGGCAGGGACCGATATACGGCATCTGGCCAGGGAAATTCAAAATTTAAAGGCAGACGCAGGCCTGGCCCGGACAAATATGGCCTTAAGCCTTAAGGAGCTGGAGCGGATACGGGCACTGAGCAAAAATCAGTTTGCCTCCAAGGCCAGCCTGGATAAGGCGGAGCAGCAATATCTGGCCGCCAGGATCCAGTTGCAGTCCGTGGAAAATCGTCTGGCCCTGACCCCTACCCTGATAGAACAGAAAAAGGCCGCTCTGTCCATGTCCAAAAATGATCTTGCAAAGGCGGACCTGGTCCTGGAAAAATCCGAGATCCGGGCAGGGTTTGATGGATTTGTTCTATCCAAACTGGCTGAGCCGGGTGAATATGTGAATCCCGGGCAGATCCTGGGGAAGATTTATGAACAGGACGGCCTGGATGTTGAAGTGGGTATCCCTTTTGAGGAGGTTCAGTGGCTTAAGGCTGCATTTGAGGCCGGGGCCATGCCCAGTGCAAGGGTCAGCATTGCCAATCTGGAAGAAGGACTCAGCCCGGTATGGACCGCCCGGGTAGCCCGGATCAAGGCCCGGATTGATGAAAAGACCCGGACCCTTCCTCTGACTATTGAAATCGGTTCCCTTGACTTGGGACAAGTTGAAACATCGAACCCCCTGAACCGGCTCAAACCTGGCACCTTTGTCAAATGCCGGATTATAGGAGCGGTGTACAAGGACATTTATCGTCTGCCAAGGCACCTGCTCCAATCCGATAATACCCTGTTTGTCTCAGCGGATAACCACCTGGACATCCGGAAGGTTTTGGTGCTCAGAAAATTTGAAGATCATGTGTTCATCAATCAGGGGTTAGAACCCGGAGATCAGGTCATCACCTCCCCCCTGCCAGGGGCCAGGGATGGCATGGCCATAACCGTGAAACCGAAGACAGACTAAAAAAGGGGATTTTACAATGAAAGCCTTGGGGCAATGGTCTGTGGAACACCGGGTCACGGTGAACCTGGTTATGGTTTTTCTGATTGTGGCAGGCTTCTTTACGGCCGTGAACATGAAGCGGGAGATGTTTCCCCAGTTTTCCCTGGATATGATCAATATTTCTGTGACCTATCCTGGGGCCTCCCCTGAAGAGGTGGAAGAGGGTATCTGCATCAAGATCGAGGAACAGCTCAAGAGCCTTGAAGATGTGAAAACCATGTATTCCACAGCCAGTGAGGGGAACGGGTCCGTGACCCTGGAGCTGTCCGCCGGTACGAACATTAATGAGAAACTGGACGAGGTGAGGACTGAAATCGATCTGATCGATTCATTTCCTGAAGAGGCTGAGGACCCGGTGGTGGTTGAAATAAAGAACAATGAGCCGGCCGTTTATGTGGCGGTTTACGGGGATGTGGATGAACGGGTCCTCAGGGATACAGCAGAAAAGATACGGGACGACCTGGTGGAGACCGAGGAGATCTCCCTTGCCTCTCTGGTGGGGGTGCGGGAGTTTGAAATTTCCGTGGAAGTCTCCGAAAAGGCCTTGAGAACATACAAACTCTCCTTTGACGATGTGGTTAGATCCGTGAAAACAGGGAGCCTTGAACTGCCCGGGGGCAAGATTAAAACTCCTGGCGGGGAATTTCTCGTACGGGCCAAGGGGAAAAAATATACCGGGGAAGAGTATGGAAGTATTCCTTTGGTGACCCGCACCGACGGGACTATGGTGCGTCTGGGGGATGTGGCTCGGGTAAAGGACGGGTTTGAAGATACGGACATTAAACCCAGGTTCAACGGTATGCCCGCTGCCATGGTGGTGGTGAAACGGACCGATTCCCAGGATACCATTGCCATCTCAAATCGGGTTTTTGAATATTTGGCGGCCCATAAACATCAGATGCCCAAAGGGGTGGAACTGGGCCATTGGTATAATATGGCCGACCTGGTCCAGGACCGCATAGATTTGCTGCTGAAAAACGGCCTCCAGGGATTTATTCTGGTCTTTGTGGTGCTGGCCCTGTTTTTGAACCTGGGCCTGGCTTTTTGGGTGGCCTCTGGAATCCCCATCACTTTCATGGGGGCTTTTCTGATTCTGGACTACATGGGGGCCTCCATCAACATGCTCTCCATGTTCGGCTTTATCATGACCCTGGGAATATTGGTGGATGATGCTATTATTGTGGGAGAAAATGTTTATTTTCACTATTCCATGGGTAAGACACCCAAGCAGGCGGTGATTGATTCCATGGGCCAGATCGGCTGGCCTGTGGTCATGGCAGTGACCACTACCATCGTGGCCTTTACCCCCCTTATGCATATCGTGGGCATAATGGGTAAATTCATCTCCATCATGCCCCAGGCAGTGATCTGTATCCTGGCCATTTCCCTGGTAGAGGCTTTTCTCATCCTTCCGGCGCATCTGGAAAGTACCCTGACCCCTGGGGTGCACAAAAAGAGGTCGCGGGCCTGGAAAATGTCCTTTTTCTGGCTGGATTGGCTGAAATCCGATATTGCCTTGATCCATGACAGGCTCCGGAGCCGGGTGGAAAAGATGCTCAACCAGACCGTCCACGGGGTTTACCTCCCCCTGCTGGGATATTGTGTGAAAAACAGGTATTTTACCCTGGCTTGCGGCACCGGCTGCCTCATCGTCTGTCTGGGTCTCATTGCCGGAGGCCATGTGCCCTTTACCTTTTTTCCGAAAAACGATTCCAACTGGATCATTTCCGAGACCATTTATCCTCTGGGCACCCCCTTTGATACCACGGAAAAGACTATCAAGCAGGTAGAGGAGGGCGCCTTTAAACTCAACGATTATTTCAGGGACCGGGTGAAAAATAATGAGAATCTCATTGTGAACACCTTTTCCCTGGTGGGCGTGATTCCGAGACGGGACTGGAAGCCCGGGGTGTACGGGGGCCATTGCGGAGAGGCCTGGGTTGAAATCCAGCCGGCCTCCATGCGGCCGGATATTTCCGCACCCGAGGTGGCGGCCAAATGGCGGGAATTTACCGGGGACGTCCTGGGTGCAGAACAGCAGACCTTTAATATAATAGGCGGGGGGCCCGGGGGCAACCCCATTGAGATACAGCTGGTGGGCAGCGATTTTGAGGTGCTGGAAAAAGCGGCCCAGGTATTGAAAGGTGAAATCGCCGCCTATCCGGGCACCTATGACATCACCGATGATTTCCGGCCCGGAAAGATGGAAAAGCAGATGTATATCAAACCGGGGGCGGAATCCCTGGGGGTAACCATGGCCGACATCGCCGGCCAGATCCGCCAGGCGTACTACGGGGATGAGGTGCTCAAGATTCAGCGGGGAAAAAATGATATCAAGGTCATGGTCCGGTATTCCAAAGCGGAGCGGGAAACCGAGGCCAGTATTGATCAACTGAGGATCAGGACCCGGGACAACCGGGAAATTCCTTTGAATCAGGTGGCTCTCATTGAAACCGGCCGGGGCTATTCCGCCATCAGGCGAGTGGATCGGAACCGGGTCATCACCGTGGTATCCGATCTTAACGAGGATGTGGCCAATGCCCGGAACATCGTAGACGATCTCAAAGCCGAATTCCTGCCCGGCTTGGTTCACAGATTTCCCGGCATCACTTATGACCTGGAAGGCCAGGCCAAACGGAGCAAAGAATCCATCGACAGTCTCATCAAAGGCTTTCCCGTGGCCGCCATGATCATCTTTGTGCTGCTGGCCAGCCAGTTTCGGTCCTATGTTCAGCCCCTGATCATCATGACCGCCATTCCCTTCGGCCTCATTGGTGCCATTGTGGGCCATTTCGTCATGGGCCTGGATATCACCATGATTTCAATTTTCGGCATCGTGGCCCTGTCCGGTATTGTGGTCAACGATTCCCTGATCCTCATTGATTTTGTCAATTCAAAAGTCAGGGAAGGGGATACGGTATACCATGCTGTGATGGAGGCCGGTAAGAATCGGTTTCGGCCGGTGCTGCTGACATCTGTAACCACGGTGGCCGGCCTGGCGCCTCTGTTAACGGAGACCAGTTTTCAGGCCCAATTCCTGATTCCCATGGCTGCGAGCATCAGCTTTGGTCTTGTGGCCGCCACCCTGCTCACCCTGGTCTTTGTACCGGCCCTGTATGTTGTGACAAAAGATGTCACCGGACGGTTTGAAGGCAAGAAGAGCCAGTAAGGCACAAAATCATAAATAAACCGTCCATTAAAATTAAATGATTTTGTGCCCGCGTTGAATTGGTATTGAGTTTAGTTTAAATTTGGACGGTTCAAATTTGATACTGAGCCTGAAGTAAAAAATAAGAAAAATCAGGGTATAAAAATGGATAATATATTTACAGAACAATTCTGGAAGGACGCCTGGACACAGGACAGGGCAGGGGATACCTATGCCGTTCACAAGGGGTTTTCCACGGCCGACTACTGGGACAAGGCTTCCGCCACCTATAACACCAACCCCAAGGAGGTGGGGGACCGGCGCATGGACAAGGCCATGACAGCCCTTGGGGATAAGGGGCTGCTCTTTGAGGGAATGCGTGTTTTGGACATCGGATGCGGTACGGGCATGATGGCCCTGGCACTGGCAGAAAAAGGGGCCTATGTTACGGCCATGGATTTTTCTTCAGGCATGCTGGATCGGCTCCGGGCGGATTTACCCGAAACGCTGAAAAACCGGATTACCTTGATTCAGGAAGACTGGCATAAAGTGGATATCCGTGCCAGGGGCTGGGAAAAGGCTTTTGACCTGGTGGTGGCATTTATGTCGCCGGGGGTGGCAACGTCGGAGGCCTTTGGCAAGATGATCCAATGCGCCTCAAGGGGATGCGCCGTCCGGGGATGGGCGGCCCGGCGCCAGCATCCCATCCTCATGGATCTCTGGGAAAAGATCATGGACAGGCCCCTGGACGACAAACCCCAGAGCATCCTTTACAAGATCAATCTCCTTTTTTCCATGGGCCTGTTTCCTGACGTGAGTTTTGATGTGGTGGAATGGGACCAGACCGTGAGCCTTGAAAAAGAACTGGACAACCAGCTGGCTTTTTTTGTCCGGGTAAGCGGGCGTTCGGAAGATGAGCTGCGTCCCATTATTCGTGAATACCTGACCGGACAGGCCAGTGAGAACCAGCTGAATAAAAAGCAAAAAGGGCTGACAGCCACTGCCGTTTTCCTTGTGACCCCCTTGATTTAAGGGCCGCGACGGGCGTTGTTTGGTTTCAGGAATCCAGCCCGGCCACAAAGGTTTTGAATTTTTTGAACGTTGCAGCGTTCATGGCATGTTCCATGCGGCAGGCAGTTGTGTCTGCCGTTTGTTCATCCACCCCCACGAATCTGAATAAAAAGTCCCTTAAAACGATATGCCGTTTCTCAATCTCTTTGGCAATTTTTTCTCCTTTAGGGGTTAGGGTGACGTATCCGTAGGGTTCATAATTGATGAGTTCCTGGGCGGCCAGTTTCTTTAGCATGCCCGTTACCGAGCCCCGCTTGATGTCCAGTTTTTCAGCAATATCCTTTGATCGGGCAACTGTATTGGTGGTCTGAAGTTCTAGTATGGTTTCAAGGTAGTCTTCAAGGCTTTCGGAAAGGTCAAGTTCTTTTGTCATCGCTAATCTCCATTAAGGTTCACAACGTTTATTATAATTGATTAATTAGTAAGTCAAATGGTTATTTTTTGGGTTTCCCTTAAAAGTGTTGTTGACTTGATAAAAAGTTATGTGTATATAACTTTTCATTTTTAAAACATGAACTATTGTTTAATCAAATAGGAGAAAGACATGGGGATAATTAACCTGCGGGAAATGCGTGTGGAGCAGACTGGCGTGGTTGCAGCGGTCAAAGCCTCGGGAGAAATGGGACGACGGATCAGGGAGATGGGACTTGTGCCGGGAAAAAAAATAAGGGTTCAGGGCAGAGCCCCTTTGCTGGATCCTGTGTCATTGAGGATCATGGGGTTTACACTGACGCTTCGCAACAATGAAGCCGACCATGTTCAAGTGGAGGTCGCTTAATATGAGTACTGCAATCGCATTGGCCGGAAATCCAAATTCTGGAAAAACCACCCTTTTTAATGCCCTTACCGGAGCCCGGCAGCATGTGGGCAATTATCCCGGGGTGACCGTGGAAAAAAAACAGGGGACCTGTGTGTCAGATACCGGGACCTTTGAAGTGATTGATCTTCCCGGTACCTATTCTCTTACCGCCTATTCCCTGGAAGAGGTGGTGGCCCGGGATTTTTTGGTCAATGAAAAACCTGATATGGTCGTGAACATCGTTGATGCCTCTAATCTGGAACGGAACCTCTATCTGTCGGTCCAGTTTCTGGAAATGGGCATACCGGTCTGCCTGGCCCTGAACATGATGGATGTCGCGGACAAACGGGGTATCAAAATCAATGTGGATAAATTATCCCAGCTTATAGGAATCCCTGTGATTCGTACTGTGGCCAGGGCCGGCAGAGGGAAAACCGAACTGCTTGAAGCCGTTTCCGCCCGGGTCGGTGAACCACCCCGGCCCCTGAAAATATCCTATGGGGCGGATATTGACCGGGCCCTGGATGAAATGGAAGATATTATTTCTTCTGCTGATTTCCTGACAGGAAGCTACCCGGCTCGGTGGATTGCCCTGAAATACCTTGAAAATGATGAACAGATTCTTGAACGCGGCATGGCTCAAAACAGGGGCGTGGCCGTAAAGCTTGCCGATATTGCCTCCCGCCTGGCCGGCCATCTTGCAGCTACCCAGGATACCCATCCCGAGGGCATGATTGCCGATCATCGGTATGGGTTTATCAATGCCCTGCTCAAGCAGAATGTGGTGGTCTATGCCCATGACAGGAATCGGCTTCAGCGGTCGGACCAGATCGACAAGGTGTTGACCAACCGGTTTTTCGGTCCCATGATCATGGTGGGGGTCATCCTGGGGTTGTATCATTTTACCTTTACCTACAGTGTCCTGCCTGCACAATGGCTCGAAGTCCTGTTCGAGTGGATCGGGAATGGGGCAGACGCAACCCTGCCCGGGGGCCTGCTAAAATCCCTGGTGATTTCGGGTCTCATTGACGGGGTGGGCGGTGTTTTGGGATTTGTGCCTCTGATCATGTTTATGTTCCTGGGAATTTCTTTTCTCGAAGATTCCGGGTATCTGGCCCGGATGGCCTTTATGCTGGACCGGGTATTCAGGATGTTCGGCCTCCATGGCAGTTCGGTCATGGCCTTTATCGTTTCCGGAGGCATTGCAGGCGGCTGCGCTGTGCCCGGGGTTATGGCGGCAAGAACACTGAAGTCACCCAAAGAGCGGCTGGCCACTCTGCTCACGGTTCCATTCATGAATTGCGGGGCAAAATTGCCGGTGTACGCCCTGCTGGTGGCAGCATTCTTTGCGGAAAATCAGGCCCAGGTGATGCTGGTGATTACCCTGATTTCCTGGGTAGGGGCCCTGCTGGTGGCAAGGCTTCTGCGGTCCACCATTATCAGAGGAGAGGCCACCCCCTTTGTCATGGAACTGCCGCCTTACCGCCTGCCCACTATCCGGGGACTGCTTACCCATACCTGGGAGAGAACCTGGCAGTATATGAAAAAGGCGGGTACAGTGATCCTGGGGATTTCGATCCTGCTCTGGGCCATGATGACTTTTCCAAGGCTTGATGAGGCAAAAATATCTGAATTTCAAGCAAAGCGCGATACTATTCTCCGGGCAGCCTCGACAGGTGTTGTGGCTGAAATTGACGGACCTGAAAGGCAGGGTGGATTATCTGCCCCGGCATTGGTTCTGAAAGAGTCTTTGGCCACCGTTGACGGAGAAGAGGCCCAGGCCGGATTGAAAAATTCTGCAGCCGGCCGTATCGGTGTGGCCATGGAAGGTGTATCAGGTCTGGCTGGATTTGACTGGCGGACCAATATCGCATTGGTGGGGGGATTTGCCGCCAAGGAAGTGGTGGTCTCCACCCTGGGCACGGCTTACTCTCTGGGAGAAGTGGATCCGGAAGAGACTGCGTCTCTGGGAGACCGGCTCCGATCTGCCCCTGGATGGGGGCCGGTTACGGCTTTTTCCCTGATTATTTTCACCATTTTTTATGCCCCCTGCTTTGTTACGGTGGTCTGTATTGCCCGGGAGACTGGATCATGGAAATGGGCAGGTTTTTCAGTAATCTTTAACACGGCCCTGGCATTCGGTCTGTCTGTACTGACTTACCAGGTCGGTTCCGCGATTTTTTAAAGGAGAAGGAAAATGGAAAATTTGATTGTATGGGTGATTGTCGCCGGTGCCCTTGGGTTCACCATAAAAGGATTTATAAAAACCTATAAAGGGGAGGGGGGATGCGGCTGCTCCGGCAGCTGCAGCGGATGCACCGGCCGGGATTCAGACGGTCCCTGCGATCCCGGCAAGATGTTTCCGTATCAATAACTAGTCTTCCTCGCCGAGTATTCGGCGGGGAAGACAGCGGGAATTTTTTAGGTGAAATTCCGGGAAAGGGAAAACAGGTATTGTCTTACATTGATTTTTGATTATAGTATATGGAAGTGTTTAAAAGATCTTTACATTTCAGCCATAACCGGTAAATCATATATTGAGGTGACCTATGAGCGATGAAAGCAGACCCATTACACCGGAAATCGTGATTGAAGAAGAAGAAAATGCCAAGGGCGATCTGATTACCCAGAGTGTCAAGCCTGATATCTTATATCTGGTTCCCATCACGGGGCGCCCCCATCTGCCGGCCCAGGTCCAGCCCCTGATCGTCAGTAAGCAGCGATGGGAAAAAACCTTGAACAAGGCGAGTAAGGAATCCAAGAACCTTCTGGGCCTCTCCTATCTTCGGGAGGTCAAGGGTAAATATGTCTATAAAGAGGATTTTCCTGAAGTCGGGTGTGTGGTACGAATGCTTAATATCGTGGACGTTGAAGGCAATATCCAGTTTATTGCCCAGGGCCTTGAGCGGTTCAAAATTAAGAAATTTCTTTCGGATAAGCCTCCCTTTGTGGCCCAGGTAGAGTATTTTGAATCTGTCCGGGAAAATGAGGACGAACTCAAAGCCTATGCCATATCCATTATTTCCTCCATTAAACAGCTATTGTCACTGAATCCTCTGTATTCAGAAGAACTTAAGCAGTATCTGGGACGTTTTTCTCCGGACCAGCCATCGCCACTTACGGATTTTGCCGCCGGGATTACAACGGCAAAGGGAGATGAACTTCAGGAAATCCTGGAAATCGAATCTGTTATCACTCGGATGAAAAAGGTGATGATGCTCCTTCAAAAAGAGATTGAAATCGCCAAACTCCAGACCAAGATCCAGAGGGATATCAATACCAAGGTGGATGATAATAAACGCAAGTTTTTTTTAAGGGAACAGCTCAAGGCCATCCAGAAAGAACTTGGGATGCAAAAAGACGATAAAACTTCGGATGTGGACAAGTTCAAGGAAAAATTCGAGGCTCTGGCCCCCCCGGAACATGTGGCCAAGCGTTTTGAAGAGGAAATCGAAAAACTGGCCATCCTTGAAACCGGATCTTCGGAATACGGGGTGACACGGAATTACCTGGACTGGGTCACCTCCTTTCCCTGGGGTGTTTATTCCGAGGATAATATTGATATTGAGCGGGCGGAAGTGGTTCTGGACCGGGACCATTCCGGCCTATCAGATGTCAAGGAGAGGATTATCGAATTCTTTGCCGCCGGGGTGTATAAAAAGGATATTTCAGGGTCCATCCTCCTCTTTGTGGGCCCCCCGGGTGTGGGCAAGACTTCTATCGGGAAATCAATTGCAGAGGCTCTTGGACGAAAATTTTACCGGTTTTCCTTAGGGGGGATGCGGGATGAGGCAGAGATCAAGGGGCATCGCCGAACTTATGTGGGGGCCCTGCCCGGAAAGCTGGTCCAGGCCCTGAAAGATACACAAGTGGCCAATCCCGTGATCATGCTGGACGAAATCGATAAGATCGGTGCCTCATATCAGGGAGATCCGGCATCGGCCCTGCTGGAGGTGCTGGACCCGGAACAGAATTCGGAATTCCTGGACCATTACCTGGATCTGAGGGTGGATTTATCAAAGGTGCTGTTCATCTGTACGGCAAATACTCTGGATACCATTCCCGGGCCCCTGCTGGACCGGATGGACCGGATAAACCTGTCGGGATATATCACGGCCGAGAAGCTGGAGATCGCCAGAAAGCACCTCTGGCCCAGGCTGCTGAAACGAAATAAGCTCAGTGCGTCCACCATTACCATCACTGATCCCACCATCCGGCATCTCATTGAGGGGTATGCCAGAGAGGCCGGGGTGAGGAACCTTGAAAAACTGCTCAATAAAATTATCCGGAAAAGCATTGTTTTGATTTTAAAAGAGAAAAAGAAACAGATCCGGATCAATATTAAATCCCTGGAAGATTTGCTGGGTTCTCCTGTTTTCATGCCGGAAAAACAGATGAGGGGCGTGGGGATCGTCACGGGCCTGGCCTGGACCCAGATGGGCGGGGCCACCCTCTCCATTGAGGCGGTGCGGGTCCACGGGAAAAATCCCGGTTTCAAGCTCACGGGCAAGCTGGGGGATGTGATGCAGGAATCCGCTTCAATCGCCCTCTCCCATGTCCGGTCCAATGCAAAGGCTTACGGGATAGCGGAAGATTATTTTGATTCCTCTTTTCTCCATATTCATGTGCCCGAGGGGGCGACCCCCAAGGACGGCCCCAGTGCTGGCATCACCATTACCACGGCCCTGGTTTCTCTGGCCACAGGGCGTTCCATTGACCGTCCCCTTGCCATGACAGGGGAAATTACTCTCACCGGGGATGTGCTGCCCGTGGGCGGGATAAAAGAAAAAATTATTGCGGCCCGGAGAACAGGCATCAGGGAAATTATTCTGCCGGAAGGGTGCGCCAGCGAGTACAAAAAACTGCCCGGGCACATTAAGGAAGGCATTGTGTTTCATTTTGCCAAAAAATATAAAGAGGTGTTCAAGATTGTTTTTGAATAGAATTTAACTTAAAAAAAAACGGCCGGTTCCACCTTCGTGGACCGGCCACTTTGACCCTTATGCTTCCCCCACCTCCCGGGGAAAAGCGGTTCCTTTGTCAGTCTGCTGGCTCGTAGGCCTCAGCTGTATCCATCTCGGCCTTCTGAACCTTTGATACCAACTGTTTGCACTGCCACCCATCGGGATGTCTGCTTGATGCCGGCAATACCTTCTGGGACACATCATTGTATTGATTTTTTTCATACACCAGATAGTGTTCCCGTGTAACTTCATGGACATATTTTCCGGAAACCAGCAGCGGTGTGGTGTTGGGAATTGCCGCCCGGAGCAGTTTTCCCCGTTTGGAGTATTCCGAATAGGTGGTATCCGGATTTTTTATGTATTTATGGCCGGTTGCAATATCAAAATAGGCATTGGCCTGGGCTGGAGGATATGAACTGTCTCCGGCCAGTGCCATCCCGGTAAATGCCAGTGTTAGAAAAATTACAAGAAAAATTACCATCTGTTTCATAACCCCTGTCTCCTTTCTTATCCTGTTGCGCAGGAAAAAAGCGGTAATAAGAGTGCGAGATTTTTTCAGGTTCATCGTAAGAATTAGGTTCCTGCAACTTTTGTTTGCGGCGACTGTGCCAGGGGACGCCATCCCTGCACAGCCGGTGTGAAAAATGATCAGTGGAGGTGCCCATAGGTGGTTCGGGTTCTGATCATATTTCTCTGGTATTTGTCCATCTAACACCATAAAAATAAAGAAAACAATCAGGGGGAACCCTATTTTATTAGGATAAAAGCCCTATTAAAATAATAAAATTAGGCGGAGAACAGGATTGTTGAATTTATTAAAATTTCTTTTCGATGAAATCAAGGGGAGTAATTCCCTTTGATACGGCATATTTCGTAAGTCCGGCAGTGGTGGTCAGGTTTAATTTTTTTTTCAGGTTTGACTGGTGAATTTGTACGGTTTTTGGGCTGATGTAAAGTTTTTTTGCAATATCACCGGGTCTATATCCTTCAGCAATGAGCTGTAGAATCTCCCGCTCCCGACGCGACAATAAAGATAATGGACTGCCCTGTGATCTTTTCACCGAAATTGTTTTTACCATGATACCGGCAACTTCGGGGCTGAGATGAACGTCTCCTGCGGCAACCGAGTGAACCGCCTTTTTTATTTCTTTCAGGGAACAGGATTTAGTCAGGTATCCGGCTACGCCGAGGTTGATCATGCGTTGTATATAATGGGGAACGGCCGCTTCGGACAGGACAATAATTTTGATCGCAGAGGTCTGGGATATGATTTGACGGGCCACTTCAATCCCGTTCAGATCAGATATTCGGGTATCCAGAATGACGATATCCGGTTTGAGTGACAAAGCGGTTTCAATTGCCGACGGCCCGGAGTCTGCCTCACCAATGATGTCAATGTCAGGTTCTCCGTTAAGGGCATGGGCAAGGCTATCCCTGAAGAGACGATGGATGCTTGCGATGAGCAATCTGGTTTGACCCATATATACAATACCGGTCCGTCTTAATATATGAATCCATAGACAGATTCGCCGCCTTAAGGTGAACGGCTATTACCGGCCCTTTCGCATATTATAAAATGATTTTTTCGGTTCTTTATGAATAGCCCATACGCCCTGTTCCGGTCAAGGGAAAAGACTGGTAATCACAGGGTAAACGCATGTAAACTTGGCATGAATTTTTATTACTTTAATTACGGTGACATAGGCAATCGACTACTTTTGGCAGCGCTTATCTTCATTGGCTAACTTGTTGAAATTATTTATCTTAAAAACCTAAATGCGATTGCTCTGCTGGTAATCAGAAGAGGACCAAAAGGGGCTGTGACTGCAGCCCCTTTTGATTTTGGATTATAGGGTCTGATTCGGTTAAATTAGATTTGAGCCCGTATCTTTTTCCAGGCCGATTCTGGGATCTGGGCCCCCATGACCTGGCAGACTTCATATCCGCATGCGGATCCCAGGTGCCCGGCCTTTTCAATGGGTAGCCCGTTGGCAATGCCATATAAGAAACCGGCTGCCCAAAGATCGCCTGCCCCTGTTGTGTCCAGAGGCTTTTTACCGTCGACCGCCCGGATCCGGGTCACGATATTGTTATGAGAGACGTAACTGCCTCTTCCGCCCACTTTGAGAACCGCATATGTTACATCACGGGACAATACATCCAGGGCCTTAGTTTCATCGGTATGACCGGTATAGGCCCGGGCTTCATCTTCATTGGCAATGAGAATATCAACATAATCCCTGATCAGGTCCGGAAGTATGGCTTTGGCGGCTTCCACCACTTCAAAGCTGGCCAGGTCCAGGGCGATTAGGGCTCCGGCAGATTTGGCGGCCTTTACGGCTGCTGTCATCAGATCCGGGTTGAACAGCAGATAGCCTTCTATAACAGCAATGGCGGTTTCATCAAAGAGGGCCGGAGTGACGGAGGCAGGGTCCATTTCGGTTGACGCGCCGAGATCAGTGAACATGGAACGCTGGGCATCCGGAGTGACTACCGAAAGCACTTTCCCGGTAGGGCTGTCCGATAGGCTGAGTCTGGGTTCAACGCCACAGGAACGGATCTGGGCTTCAAATTCTTCTCCAAAGGAATCTTTGCCCCGCTTGCCGATAAATCCGGCACTGCCCCCCAGGTTACCTACACCGACGATGGTGTTGCATGCGGCTCCGCCGGGAACGACAATGGGTGTCCGGGTTGTTTTGGCTAAAATTTCCTGCTGTTCTTTGTCATCCACATAGGTCATTCCGCCTTTTTCTTTGCCCAGGTCTTCTAAAAACGCGTCGGTTTCATTGATGAGCACATCTACCAGAGCTGCGCCGATCCCGGTGATTTTTGTAACCGTTGTAACAGACATTTTGGTCTCCATTTTTGACTTTCAGGTTGTAATTATATGGTGAATCATAAGAGGTACGGCCTTATTGTCAAGGGTGTTCTGGGTTATTTATACAAATATGAACATATCTTGATATATTTCACCGGACCATTGACAAAACATCCATAAATGCCTATAAATGTGGAGCTATTTATAGGGTATCTAAACAATACATCTGATGCATATAAAATTACTTAAAATATAAAGGAGACGGCATGTCAGAGAAAACTTCATCCCTGTTTACATCTGAATCTGTTACCGAAGGCCATCCCGATAAGGTGGCTGATGCGATTTCAGACAGCATTCTGGACGCGATCATGGCGGAGGATAAAAACTGCCGGGTGGCCTGTGAAACTTTGGTTACCACGGGGCTGGCCATGGTGGCCGGAGAGATTACCACAGACTGCTATGTGGATATTCCCGATGTGGTCAGGAACACCATAAAAGACATCGGCTATAATTCTTCCAACATGGGATTTGACTGGCAGACCTGTTCTGTTATCACCAGTATTGACCAGCAGTCCGCAGATATTGCCCAGGGCGTTGATGAAGGTGCCGGCCTGTACAAGGAGCAGGGCGCCGGTGACCAGGGTCTGATGTTCGGCTTTGCCACCAACGAAACCGAAGAACTCATGCCCATGCCCATTATCTATGCCCATAAGCTGACCAAACGCCTTGCCCAGGTCCGCAAGAACGGTGCCCTTGATTTTCTCCGGCCCGATGGCAAATCCCAGGTGACCATCGAATATGTGGACGGCAAACCCAAACGAGTGGATACAGTGGTCGTTTCCACCCAGCATTCCCCTGATGTCACCCATGATGACCTCAAGGCCGCCATTATCAAGGAAGTCATCAAAAAAGTGGTTCCCGAGGAGATGATGGATGGTGATACCCGGTTTTTCATCAATCCCACCGGCCGTTTTGTGGTTGGCGGGCCCATGGGCGACTGCGGCGTAACCGGCCGTAAGATCATTGTTGACACTTACGGGGGACAGGGCAGCCACGGTGGGGGGTGCTTTTCCGGAAAAGATCCCTCAAAGGTTGACAGAAGCGCATCCTACATGGGCCGTTATGTCGCCAAAAACCTTGTGGCAGCCGGCCTTGGGGACAAGTGTGAAGTCCAGATCGCCTATGCCATCGGTGTGGCGGAGCCGGTTTCCATGATGGTGGATTTCATGGGTACGGGCAAGATTGCCGAAACCCGGGCCGTGGAAATCGTAAGGGAGGTGTTTGACCTGAGACCGGCCGGCATTATCAAGGAACTTGATCTGCTCAGGCCCATTTACCGGAAGACCTCCGCCTACGGCCATTTTGGACGTAAAGACCCTGATTTTTACTGGGAACGGACCCTGAAAGCAGACCAGATCAGAACCCTGGCCGGGTTATAATTCCTGTCCTTGACTCATCAAAAGGCCGTCTGAAACCAAGGGGATAACCCATGGAGGATCAGGCGGCCTTTTTGCCTTGATCTTTTATCTTGACCCGGCGTCTGAAAATCTGTATTTTTTAAAAACAACAAATCAACATATTTTGATATGACGTAAAATTATTTAAAACTTTAAGGAGTTATAACATGACGGAACAAAACAATGCGTCAGAGTTCATCGCCTTGGACCTGTCCCTCAAAAACAAGGTCAAGGATATTTCCCTTGCCGAAGACGGGCACAAGGACATGCAGTTGTCAGAGAAAGAAATGCCCGGCCTCATGGCCATCCGTGAAAAGTATGGCCCTGAAAAACCCCTGAAGGGTCTGAAGATAATGGGCAGCCTTCACATGACCATTCAGACGGCCATGCTCATTGACACCCTGTATGAACTGGGCGCCGACATCCGCTGGGCCTCCTGCAATATTTTTTCCACCCAGGATCATGCCGCCGCCGCCATTGCGGAAAAGGGCTCTGCCGCTGTATTTGCCTGGAAGGGTGAAACCCTTGACGAATTCTGGTGGTGCACGGAACAGGCTTTGATCTGGCCTGACGGCTCTGGACCTGATCTTATTGTGGATGACGGCGGGGATGCCACCCTTTTTGTCCATCAGGGTGTGAAAGTTGAAAAGGATCCTTCTATTTTGGAGAATGCTACCCACAGTCTGGATGAACGTTGCCTCATTGACCGTCTCAAGGTCTCCGTTGCCAATGATCCCCAGCGCTGGACCAAGATTGCCAAAGCAATCCGAGGGGTCTCCGAAGAAACCACCACCGGGGTTCACAGGCTCTATCAGCTGGCCGCTAAAAATGAACTCTTGTTCCCGGCCATCAACGTGAATGATGCCGTGACCAAGTCCAAGTTCGACAATTTATACGGCTGCCGCGAGTCCCTGGCCGACGGCATCAAGCGGGCCACTGACGTCATGCTTGCCGGTAAAACCGTTGTGGTTGCCGGATACGGTGATGTGGGAAAAGGCTGTGCCGCATCCATGAAAGGCTATGGCGCCATTGTCCTGGTGACCGAAATCGATCCCATCTGCGCCCTCCAGGCCGCCATGGAAGGCTATGAAGTGGTCACAATGGAAGATGCCGCATCCAGAGGCGATATCTTTGTTACAGCCACGGGCAACTACCATGTCATCACAGGGGAGCACATGGAACAGATGAAGGACGAATCCATTATCTGCAACATCGGCCATTTTGACAATGAGATCGATATGGCTTACCTGGAAAATCACCCCAAGGCCAAGAGACTCACTATCAAGCCCCAGGTGGACAAATGGACCCTGGAGTCCGGACGGTCTATCATCGTCCTGGCCGAAGGCCGTCTGGTCAACCTGGGCTGCGCCACCGGCCATCCCAGCTTTGTCATGAGCAATTCCTTTTCCAACCAAACCCTGGCCCAGATTAAGCTGGCCAAAGAGGATCTGGAAACCAGGGTTTACACCCTGCCCAAGGAATTGGACGAGGAAGTGGCAAGGCTTCATTTGAAGAACCTTTCCGTCACCCTGACCCGTCTTACAAAGGAACAGGCCGATTATCTTGGGATCTCTGAGAACGGTCCATTTAAGTCCGAGCACTATAAATATTAATCGTTGCTTTGGAATGAAATAGAAAAAGGCTGCCCGGGTAACCAGGCAGCCTTTTTGGTTTTTTTTAGGAAGCAAAGAGGTGATTTATATGATCAATGCCCTGATTCGGTCAATAATATCTCCCTCATCCGGAAAACTGCCTGTCTCATTTTTTGAGTACAACAAGGTGGTGTTCGCTTTGATATCGTATACCCCGTTTGCTCCGGGCACAAGCTCAGGCGTAATGCCTGTCTCTTTTTTAATAAGGTCTGCCAGACCGGCAGCTCTGGGCTGATAGTTTCACACCGAACAATATGTGATTTTGATTTCCATGGCTTCTTCCTTTATATTATGGGGTTCATATGGGTTGATTTTGTATCAGTAATTTACCCTTTATTCAAATCCGTGTTTTCCCCATTCTGTAAAATATTTGAAAATAGAATCAAATAGGGTATAGTCCTGGCCTAAAACAGATTTAAACAAAGGTTTGAATAAAATGGATTTTAATCCCTGTATGAAACATCAGCTGGTAAGGAAAACGGTGCGGGAGTTTGCTGAAAGCGAAATTAAACCCCATGTTGCCCAATTGGATAAGGAAGGAAGGTTTCCCCGGGAAATTGTGGAAAAAATGGGGCCGTTGAATTATTTCGGGCTCCAGGTTCCCAAATCCTTAGGCGGTGCCGGACTGGATTCCATATCCTATGCCATTACCGTTGAGGAATTGTCCCGGGTATCGGCATCCCTGGGGTTGTGTGTAACAGTTCACAACTCTGTGGGTATTTATCCCATAATGACGTTTGGGACCCGGGAACAGATTGAGCGGCTGGTGCCGGATATGGCGTCCGGCCGCCATATCGGCGCATTCTGCCTTACCGAAGCCAATGCCGGCTCCGATGCCGGTGGCGTGGAAACCACGGCCCGGAAAGTGGGTGGCGGTTATGTGCTCAACGGCACAAAAATCTTTGTGACCAATGGCGGGGTCAGCGACATTGTACTGGTTTTTGCCGTTGATATGGTTACTGAGGGTAGCGCCAAGCCCGGAGCCAATGTCTTTGTGGTGGAGAAAACCCGGCCGGGTTTTTCTGTGGGTGAAATTGAGGACCTGTGCGGGATGCGGGCCAATCCAGTATCTTCACTGTTTTTTGAGGATTGTGAGATTCCGGAAACCAACCTTTTGGGCCGACCTGGTCAGGGCTTGAAGATCGGATTAACCGCCCTGGATACCGGTCGTATCGGCATTGCGGCCCAGGCCCTGGGGATTGCCCAGGCCGCATTCGAGGATGCCCTGTCCTATGCCAAGGAACGGCAGCAGTTTAATTCACCCCTGTCCAAATTCCAAACCATCCAGAATTATCTGGCTGATATGGCCACCTCCATTGATGCCTCCCGGCTGCTCCTTTACCGGGCAGCCGCAGCCAAGGACAGTGGGGGACCCTTTTCTGCTGAGGCCTCCATGGCCAAGCTCCACTGCTCAGCCACGGCAAAAACAGTGACGGACCTGGCTGTCCAGATCCACGGGGGGTATGGATACTCCAAGGAGTATGATGTGGAGCGGTATTTCAGGGATGCCAAGGTGACCCAGATTTATGAAGGGACCAGTGAGATCCAGAAAATGGTGATTGCAAGGCATCTGCTCACCAGGCCAAGCTAAGCATTGGAGAAATAATATCAGGACAAGAATAATGGAAAAAAAGATGTTGAATATTATTGTATGTATCAAACAGGTGCCCATGGTATCGGAGCTGCCCTGGAATGCCAAAACCGGCACCCTGAAGCGGGAACTGGCCCAGGGAATGATGGATCCATCGTCGCGCCTGGCCCTTGAGGCAGGGCTCCGCCTCTGCCGGGAGCAGCGGGATCAAAAAGAGGGGCAGACCCGGATTACGGCATTGTCCATGGGGCCGCCCATGGCAGAAGAGGTGCTCCTTCAGGCCGTTGCCCTGGGTGCGGACCGGGGAGTACTGCTTACGGACCGGCGCATGGCCGGGGCAGATACCTTTCTCACCTCCTTCATCCTTGGAGAATATATCCGGAAATTCCAACCTGATACCGATCTGATTCTCTGCGGTGCCCAGACCAGTGATAGCGAAACCGCTCAGGTGGGGCCTCAGCTGGCCTGCGAACTTGACATCCCCGCAGTGGGCTGGGCCGGTGACATCCGTCTTTCCGGATCGACCCTGATCGTGGACCGCCATGTGGATGACTTTCTGGAAATCCTTGAAATGGACCTGCCCGGCCTGGTGACCATTAACCCGGGTGCCCTGACCCCGGGGTACACAGCCCTGGCCGGGGTGCAATCCGCATTTGAATCTTACCGGGTGGACATTGTTAATGCGGAAAAGCTGGGACTGGATAAGGATTTTAATGCCTTAAAGGATTCTCCCACCCGGATTCTGGATGTCTATTCCCCTACCACCCAAAAAGAGAACCGGATATTGAAGGGAGCAGCAAAGACCGTTGTGGACCAATTGTTCGACGACTACGGAAAGATTATCAGTTCTGCCATGGGTAAGGATCTGAAAGATAAATAAAGGCCAATTATGACAAAGAATAAAGATATATGGGTGTTGGGAGATTATCGTAATTATTTCCAAAGCCGGGTGACCCTTCAGATTCTGGCCCGGGCCAGGTCTTTGGCCGCCGATACCGGTGGCCGGGTCTGTGCCGTGGTCTTTGGCCAGGATGTGGATGAGTATATCAGGGAGTATATTGCCCATGGGGCGGACCGGGTCTATGTAATGGATCATCCCAGCCTTAAGACTTATTCCCTTGAAACCTACAGCTTTTTGCTCACCGGCCTTGCACGTAAGTTTTTGCCGGACATCCTCCTGGTGGGGGCCACCCGGTTCGGCCAGGAGATCGCCCCCAGGGTAGCCAAGGCCCTAAATACCGGTCTCACCGCAGACTGCATTGATCTGGAAATTGATGAAAAGGGCCGACTGGTACAGATCGCACCCAGTTTCGGGGGCAATCTCATTGCCAGGATCATTACGCCCAGGGCGCGCCCCCAGATGGCCACCATACGGCCGGGCACCTTTCAGGAGCTGGTCCATGACGACAGTGCAAAGGGTGAAATCCTGGTCCTGGATTTGCCACCGGACATCCCCAAAGCGCGGGTGAGGTGTATCCGTTCTGTTTATAAACCCGCCAAGGCACAGGGTATTGAAAATGCCGATATTGTCATCACCGGGGGCAGGGGAATGGGATCCAAGGGGAAATTTAAAAAATTGTTCGAGCTTGCCCGGCTTATGAACGGGGAGGTGGGGGCTACCCGGCCTGTGGTCTATTCGGACTGGATCGGTCATGGAGCGCTAGTGGGTCAGGCCGGGAAACAGATACGGCCCAGAATACTTTTTTCATTTGGAATTTCCGGGGCCATTCAGCATACCGCCGCCATCATTGATGCCGATTTTATCGTGGCGGTGAACAAGAATCCCAACGCCACCATGATGAAAATGGCGGATGTGGCCATTGTGGCCGATGCCAACCAGGTCTGTTCCGGTATCATCCGGGCCGTAAAAGAAAAAATAAGGGATTAAGGATCGGATCCAAAATTACTTGATCTTTTGTTTCCAAAATACCCATTTAAGGGTTTTGGGAAATTATTTAGATCAAGTTATTTTGTAACGATTCTCAAGTTATGCATATTTTTGATATAGATACTGCTTTGGACCGAAAGGACGACAATCATTTTTCCCTGGCCCTGTCCGACAAGTGGTCCATCCATAATTCAGCCAACGGCGGTTATATCATGGCCCTTTTGGCCCGGGCCATGGATTCCGGGAGCATGGGAAATGATCGCCCGGTCAGGGCGGCCATTCTGACGGCAAATTACCTGGACCGCTGCTTTCATTGCCCCACGGAGATTCTGGTGGAAACCATGGGGGAATCGGGGAATTTTTTGCGTAAACAGGCCAGGCTGATTCAGGAGGGCCGGGAATGTATCCGGGCCATGGGCACCTTTGTGAAGCCCTTTGGGAGCAGTTTTGAAACCGCCTATGAACGGGGGCCTGAAGACCTTGCCCCTTGGAAGGATTGTATTGCCATGCCGGCCATGCCCGGATATTCCCTGTTCGACCAGGTGGATCTGAGGCTGGATCCGGTCTCTGCCGGCTGGATGACAGGCCGTCTGGCTGACCGGTCCGTGATGAAAGGGTGGATACGGTTCACCGAAGACCGTCCCATTGATCTGCCCGCTCTGACCCTGTTTGCCGACTGCTTTCCCCCCTGTGTCTTTGCCGGCCGGGGCATGGTGGCCTGGGTACCCACCATTGAATATTCTGTAAACGTCCGTCAACTACCGGAATCCAATCGTATCAAGGGCATATTCACCACAAAGTTTATCTCCAACGGCCTGGTGGAGGAAGATGGGGAACTCTGGGACGAAGCCGGGAATCTGGTGGCTCTGTCCCGTCAGATCGCCAAGTATCATCCCTCTAATTAAGAGGTGTTGAGGAATCGTTACAAAATAAATTGATCTAAGTTGTTTCCAAAATAAAAGATCAAGTGATTTTGGAGCCGATTCTAAAATATAAAAGACAGGGCCTTGGCAAGGGGCCCTGTCTTTTATAGGAGGCAAAATAAATACTAAGGACTAACTATTAAGGAGGTGGTTGTTATCCTGCTACATCGACTCCGGTATCGCATCCGATGGAGTCAAAGCTTTCACATTCAAAATTTAGGTGGCGGGTATCTTCGTGCCCTGCTTCTCTTTCTTCGTCGCTTTCAATATAGTTATGATCATTATGGCTACTCATTATTATTTCCTTTCTCACTGCAATATTGATTTTTTTATTCCTCTAATCCGTTTATCCGGACCTTGTTCCTGCTGGACTATACTTTATGTATTTAAATGTGAGTTGTCAAGGAAAATGTTTTTTAAGGCTAACAATTATATAATCGATGAAAAAAAGTTTACCCGGATTCTGCTTGACTTGTCCCTGTGTGGATTCTATAAATAAAGCAGGTTCCAAAACTATCCGGAGTATTGCCGGACAAGGCTTCGACCATTGCAGCATGGTCAGAAAAAGAACTGTTTCCCATTGATTTTCCGGTGATTCATCGCGTGAGTCACACACAGGGAGCCGGATTCCCGACGCAAGGCACCATTGAAATTTTGTGGTTAGATCTTAAATTAAATTTTGTAACCCACAACAAAAGGTGATCCCATGACTGAAACGATTTTTGAATTTTTGACTAAGATCGGTTTTTTACATCCCCTTCACCCTGCCTTCACCCATATTCCCATGGGCATGGTAATGGGGGCCGTAGTTTTCCGTTTCTGTGCCATCGTTCCCAAGTTTAAAGGTCTGGCCAAAACCGCCTACCACTGCGTGATCCTTGGATTGCTCGGCCTGATCCCCACGGCATTTACCGGGGTTCTGGACTGGCAGCATAAATATCAGGGACAATTGGAGACCCTGATTGTCGTGAAAATGGTTCTGGCTTCCCTTCTGGCGATTCTCATGCTCTTTATCGCCGTTAAAGACGATACGGATAAGCCGGGATTAAACAGGATGACGGGATTTTATTTTTTAATGATATTTCTGGCTGTTGGACTGGGTTTTTCCGGGGGTGAACTGATTTTTGGATAACAGCCATGCGCAGCATGGCCTTCCAGACATCTGGGCACAACAAAACATGAAATGTCATACTACTACTGGAACAGTAATTCATTAAAAAGGAGAACAACTATGTGGCGAAAACTTCTTTTTGCAGCAGTGATTTTGATTTTATTGGTTACAGGCGGGGCTTGGGCCTCGGACTATGAACATAAACTCGATGTGAATAAAATGGATGTGTTCTGGTCCATTGACGGCGACAAGATCCATGTCAAACTTTCTGCAAAGACAACCGGATGGGTGGCCATCGGATTTGATCCTGAAAAAGCCATGCAGGGGGCTAATATTATTATCGGAGCCGTGAAAAATGGAAAGGTCAAGATTGAAGACCATTATGGGGACCGGAAACGGGGCCATAAATCAGATGAAAAACTGGGGAGTGCGAACCATGTTATGGATCCAATAGGCCTGGAGGAAAACGGGGTGACCACCATTAGTTTTTCCCTGCCCCTGGACTCCGGTGACAAATGGGACAAGCCCATTGACCCGGAAAAATGGTCGCGGATCATGATTGCTTACGGCTCGGGCAGGGACTCTTTTAAGGCAGGTCATGCCTGGCGCGGGGTGTATGAGATCAACTACACCACCGGTGAAAGCAAGAAGATAAAATAATGAATGGCCGGCTGGTATTCTCTGTGCTGGCAATGGTTTTCCTGTGGCTGATGCCGGCCGCAGGAATGGAGGGAATGGATAAGGATCATGGCTCAGGCCATGATCACGGGAAAATGCTTAAGGAGGCAGAGAAAGAAGACCCTGACCTGGCAGGCCAGGTCAGGGTGGATGAGCGTCTGGGTGAGTTTATTGATTTTTCATCCCGGTTCATGGATGAAAATAACCGGCCCGTCGACCTGAAAAAAATATTTGATAAGCCCGTGGTGGTGCTGCCCGTTTATTTTATGTGCACCTCCGTGTGCAATTTCCTCCAGGCCAATCTTGCCAATGTCCTGAATCTCACCCATGACATTCCGGGCAAAGATTTCAATGTGATCACGGTGAGTTTCAGTGACGATGAAGACCACACCCATGCCCGGACATCCAAGCGGAATTATGCCAATCTGATCAAACGGGAAATGGACCCGGACAATTGGTTCTATCTAACCGGAGACCGGGAAAATATCCTCAGGCTGACCCAATCGCTGGGCTATTATTTTGTGAAGCAGAAAAAGAATTTTTATATCCACCCCAGTGTCCTTATGGTCCTGGCTAAAGACGGCAAGATCATCCGCTACCTGTACGGCCCGGATTTCCTGCCATTTGATGTGGGCATGGCCCTGGGCGAAGCCCGGAAAGGTGAACCCGGGATCTCCATCAAGCGGGGGGTGCTCTCCTTTTGCTTTGATTATGATCCTGAAAATAAAACCTATGTATTTAAAATGTTCCGTATCACAGGAACGGCGATTCTCATTCTTTTGGCGGGTTTTGTATTGTTCCTGATTCTTCCGTCCCGGTCCGGAAAAGGTCGGGGACGGCAACACGGGCCGCCGGGAACCTGACCTGCTGTCCCGGAAAAATCCGGGCCAATCTTTAATCTTTGTGAGGCTGACATGGACCCTGAAACATCTTTTTTTGAAACCCCGGCACCCTCTCGGTTCACCGGCATCTGGTCCTGGCTTCTGACCACGGACCACAAGCGCATCGGCCTGATGTATCTGTTTGCTATCCTTTTCTGGTTCTGTCTGGCCGCTTTGCTGGGCGGACTCATCCGTCTGGAACTGATGCAACCAGGGGAAAATTTTATGTCCCCTGAACTTTATAATTCGGCATTCACTCTTCATGGGGTGATCATGATTTTTTTATTCATCATACCGGCCCTGCCCGCGGCATTCGGTAACTTTTTTTTGCCCATGCAGATCGGTACGGATGACGTATTTTTTCCAAAGCTCAACCTTCTGTCCTGGTACCTGTACATGCTGGGGGGATTCATCGCCATTGCCGCCCTGTTTTCAGACGGGTTCCCGGATACGGGGTGGACCTTTTACGTCCCCTTTTCCATATCCACCCAGACCAATGTTTCCACGGCGGTGTTTGCAGCCTTTGTCCTGGGATTCGCCTCCATGCTCACGGGCCTGAATTTTATCACCACGGTCCACCGCATGCGCAGTCCTAAAATGGGATGGATGCAGATCCCTCTGTTTACCTGGAGTCTTTACGCCACCTCCTGGGTGCAGCTTCTGGCCACCCCGGTGGTCTCCATCACACTGGTCCTGGTCATGGTGGAGCGGTTTTTCAATGTGGGCCTCTTTGATCCGGCCCGGGGTGGGGACCCCATTCTTTACCAGCATCTGTTCTGGATGTATTCCCACCCGGCCGTCTATATCATGATTCTGCCGGGAATGGGGGTGATCTCGGAAATCATTCCCGTATTTGCCAGGAAAGCCATCTTCGGGTACAAGGCCATTGTGATCTCTTCCATGGCCATTGCCGTTGCAGGGTCCCTGGTCTGGGCCCACCACATGTATACCTCGGGCATGAGTGATACAGCGGTGTTTGTCTTTTCCCTGCTCACCTTTGTGGTGGCCATCCCTTCGGCCATCAAGGTCTTTTCCTGGGTTGCCACCCTCTACAAGGGGGCCATCGAGATGAGTCCGCCTCTGTTTTTGGCCCTGTGTTTTATTTATCTTTTTTCCGTGGGTGGCCTTACCGGGTTGGTGCTGGGGGCGGCGGGCACGGACATCCATGTCCATGACACCCATTTTGTGGTGGCACACTTCCATTTCACTATGTTCGGGGGAACCGGGTTTGCCTTTTTTGCGGCCCTCCACTATTGGTGGCCCAAGATGTTCGGCAGGATGTATGATTTCAAAAAGGCCTACATCGCCTCCATCCTTGTGACCGGGGGGTTTATGTTTCACTATGTACCCATGTTTATCATGGGGCTCCAGGGCATGCCCAGGCGGTATTATGACTACCTGCCCCAATATGCGTCGGGTAATTTTTTTGCAGGATTCGGGGCCCTGTTTATGATTCTGGGAATAGGCCTGATGTTTACCAACCTGGCTTTAAGCTTCCGGGGGGAACGCAATGCCCTGTCCAATCCTTGGGGCGGGGTAACCTTGGAATGGCAGACTGCCTCTCCGCCTTGTTTACACAATTTTGACAAGGAGCCCGAGGTCCTGGACTACCCCTATGATTTTTCCGGGGTGGTTGACGGCCCGAAAAGTTCTTAAACTGAACCATAAAATAAGGAAACAGAAGGAAGAAAAATGTCTTTGCACAGGATATCTGCCCAGGATCATGAATCAGGAAAAAAACTGGGAATGTGGCTGTTCTTGTACACCGAGATCATTCTGTTCGGCGGGCTGTTCGTCCTTTACGCGGTGTATCTGACCCTTCATACCCAGGATTTCATAGAGGGGGGCCAGGAGCTGAACCGGATTTTCGGGGTGGTGAATACCGTGATTCTTTTGGTTTCCAGCTTTGCCGTGGCCGCCTCCATCACGGCGGTGCAGCAGGGGCAGAAAGGCATTGCACTCATGGGTCTGGGGGGGAGTATCGGATGCGGGCTGATCTTTCTGGTGAACAAGTATTTTGAGTGGGGCCATAAGATCAGCCACGGGATTTACCCCAATTCCGAACGTCTTCTGGAAGGGGCCGACGGCCAGAATATCTTTTTCGGCCTCTACTATGTGATCACCGGGCTCCACGGCCTTCACATCATTATCGGCATAACCGTTCTGGCTGTGGCCATGGCCTTCGTCATTTCAGGAAAGGTGGGGCCCAATCGCTTTGCCCTGCTTGAAAATGCCGGTTTGTACTGGCATTTGGTGGATCTGATATGGATCTTTATCTTTCCTTTATTTTATCTAATTATCTGAAGTTTGCTTGATGACAAGAGGAGAATGAATGGAACCCCATAACCATATTATATCCTATAAAACCCTGTTCGGGGTACTCCTGGCCCTGATGGCCCTCACCGGGGTCACCGTGGGGGCCTCCTATGTGGATCTGGGACGGCTTAATGTCTGGATAGCCCTGGCCATTGCATCGGTCAAGGCAAGCCTGGTTTTGCTGATATTTATGCACATGAAATTCGAGGGGCGGCTTCTTAAGCTTTCCTTTTTGTCTACCGTCGGGTTCCTGGCCGTCATGATCGGCTTTACATTCTGGGATATCGCATTCAGGTGAGTGCATTCAGTGAGGTGTGGATATGAATGAACTGATTAACCCCGTTACCCTTGTGGACCGGTCTTTTTATTTCATCATCGGGTTTTCCTTTGTCTTTCTTTTTTTCATCACGGCGGTGATGATTTATTTCGTGATCCGGTACCGGCGGAGCCGGCATCCGGTGGCGGCGGACATCCGGGGGAACCTGATGCTGGAAATTGCCTGGATAACCATTCCCACGCTGATTGCTTTGGCCATGTTCGTATCTGGATGGCAGTCCTATACCGGGCTGCGGAATGTGCCGGAAAATGCCCTGGTGATAGAGGTCACGGGTCAGTCTTTTTCCTGGATTTTTCTCTATGACAACGACAAGGAAACCGAAAATGAAATTGTGGTACCCGTGAATCAGCCCGTGAAATTGAACATCACCTCTGCCGACGTGATTCATTCTCTGTTCATTCCGGCCTTCCGGGTTAAGGTAGATGCGGTAAAGGGGATAAAGACCTTTGCCTGGTTTCTGCCCGAAGAAGAGGGCGAGTATTTTTTCCAGTGCACTGAATTTTGCGGCACAGGCCATGCTGACATGACCGGGGTGGTTCGGGTGGTGTCCCGCCAAGCCTATGATGAATGGATGGCTGAGGAAGATGAATGGTGATGGGATGAACGAAAATCCGGCACTGGCGACTCCCGGGGTTCCAGGGAATGGGCTGAAGGTTTTTTTAGAATTGTCCAAAGCCCATTTAAGTTTTTATATCGCCTTGTCTGCGGTGGCCGGCCATGTCCTGGCCCAGGGGCGCGTTGATCTTGAAAGCCTGGTTCTTGGGGGCTGGGTCTTCATGCTCGCCGGAGGCTCCGGGGTGCTGAATAATATTCAGGATCGGGAATATGACCAAAAATTTCCCCGGACCCGAAACAGGGTGCTCGCCCGGCGGGCCTTTCCCCTGAAGGGGGCCTGGATAATGGTGGGTGTGTTGATCGGATTTGCAGGGGCAGGCCTTTATTTTTCGTATCCCTCTATTTTGCCCGTCATTCTGGGCATGTCGGCAGTCGTCTGCTACAACGGCCTCTACACTCCCATGAAGAAGGCTAACCTTTGGGCCATGGTGCCGGGCACTGTCTGCGGAATGATTCCTCCGGCCATGGGATGGGCCGCCGTGCCCGGGAATTTATGTTCAGCTGACATTTCTGGCCTGGTGATACTCACAGTCTGTCTGGGGAGTTGGCAGTTTCCCCATTATCTGTTGGTAAATCTTAAACAGGGTGCGGCCTGCTGTCAGGGGCGGAGCCTCGGGCCGGGGCGGGAGTTGCAATACCTGGTACTGGTCTGGAATTCTCTGTTCAGCATGGGGGTGGCATTGTTTCTGCTCCGGGGATGGGTGGTGAATCAATGGCTTTTTGTCCCCGCCTTTGCCCTTTCCGTGTTCTTAGCTCCGGCCTTGGCCCTCATTCTATTCTACCCGGGATCGCGGCGCCGGGAAATTCGGGCCGGAAATGCATTTCTGACCATGAATCTGTCCATGTTTCTGTTTTTGTCCACTATTATTTTGGACCGGCTGTGAGTTCCCCATCAAATTTAGTCCAGATCTTTTCAATAACCCGGTCCCTGCCGGACCCTGTTCTGTAGAATTTGTACCTTACAGGGTTTTTCCGGTGATAGCCCTGGTGGTAGTCTTCGGCTGGATAAAATTCAGATGCTTCGGTCACTTCAACGGCTACGGGTACGTTAAATATTTTTGCATTGTCTAAGGCTGCAATCATTTCCAGTGCCCGGGCCTGCTGTTCGGGGTTGTGGAAAAAAATGCCTGGCCGGTACTGGCTGCCCCGGTCTACAAAAGAGCCGTCCTTGTCCGTGGGATCAATTTGGCGGAAAAAAAGTTCCAGCAGTTTCCCGTAGGAGATCTGCTGTGGATCAAAGGAAATCTGTACAACCTCGGCATGGCCGGTGTTACCCGATGATACTGCTTCATAGCCGGGGTTTTCCATATGGCCGCCCATATATCCTGAGATGATTCCTTTTATCCCTTTTTGCCCGTAAAATGCAGATTCCACACACCAGAAACATCCTCCGGCAACAGTCGCAATTTCAGTCATTATTTCTCCCCTTTTTAAGTTTAGCCTAACTTTAGATTAGGCATTATCCTTCCGGATGCAAGGATAAATCTTAGAGATTTTTTTCGGTGTGGATAATGGCCTTAAGGCCTGTATGAAGATCCTGAACGATCTCGTTGGCAGAGACGCCCAGGCGCCGGGCATTTGAAATATCAAAAATTCCCTGGTCCACAGTGGTTTTTTCACCCTGGGTGCCCCGGATTTGGAGATGGTGGCGGGATACCAGCTCTTTTAAAAGGGTGGGCCGCTGCTCCAGTTTCATTAGGCGGATATGGACCCCGGCCCGCATGGCCGTCCCGATGTTGGTGGGGCAGGAGGATAGGAATCCCAGAGTGGGGTCATGGGAAAAATCCATATGGCGGCCCAGGGCGTCCAGGCCCAGAATGAGCCGGTTAAACACCTCGGAGAGGTCAGAGTTCCCGGACAGGGCCATGATTCGCAGATGGTCTTCTTCATTGACCCAGATGCGGAACCCCTTGTCCCTGCTCAGAAAAACGCCCCTGCCTGTGGGAAAATCCTGGTTAATGCCGGCGGCCTCCTGGAACCGGTCCCCAAGGGGAAATACCAGTTTTTTTTCCAGAAGTTTTAGGTATTGGGTTTGGGCCAGGTCGTTAAAAGAAATATAGGTTCCGGTGAGATCAGAGGGCAGAAATTCCATGGCCTGCACAGCCCTTTTTTCAACCCCGCGCCTCTGGTCTTCGTTCATGTTGGGGGGAAAGGGAAAAGGGGCGATATTCCTGGCCACCCGTATCCGGGTTGACAGAATGTATTTTTTTTCCGGATCAGGCATAGGGAAGGCCACTGGCCGGAATTCCGGATGATGACCCTGTTCCGGATTAAGGTTGTGGTACTCCCGGATAATGGGCGAAAATACGAGGTCAAAGCAACGGTAGGATTCCGGGTCGCCCGCATATATGCCGATGCTTGAATCACTGTTTTTCACGCCGGACTGAATCGCCTGTTCCAGAGTAAATCCGGTCCCGGTTTTCATGTGGGCCAGGCAGTTGAATACCTCAGGGGGCAGATGGCTTTTTACCAGGGCCCGGGAATCGGGATGGAATCTGTCAGGAGCGTTATCAGCTTTCATACCGGGAGGACTGGGAAGAGATCCCTTTGGCCAGGCGGGTCTGGATTTTGTCCAGAACCGGGCATTCGCCATGGCATTTGGGCAACTCCTTTTTGAACTCGCAGTTCAGGCAGGGGCTTTTGGTCAAATATCCGACCTCAAAATCAAATACATCTCTTTTAATCGTGTTATCCATACCAATACACATTTTCAGGTTAAAGTGAATGTTCTTATATCATTTTGGGGACGGAATCGTCAATAATTCTTCTTGTCCCTTCATCCGGCGGTTGGGGACAGCTTAAAAAAAGATTAGCATTTGCGAAAAAAAATTACTGTGGGCTTTGGCCTTGTCAGATTCAAATACAAATGTTAAGGAATTGTAAAAACAGTGTTATATTCAAGAAATCAACGAAATACAAACAAAACATAAGGTTAGATCTGTGGCTGAATCAAGATTTGCAGAATTAAAGGAAAAAGAGAAGCAGGCAAGAAAACAGATTGTTATCGAATCTGCTCTGGCATTGTTCACCAAGAAGCCTTTTTATGAGGTGGGGATGCGTGAAGTGGCCGATGAAGCTGGCATTTCTCCGGCCACGATCTACAGGTATTTCCCCAGCCAGGAAGAATTGTTCAACGAGGCCTTTATCCAGGATATCTCTTCTGCCAGCAAAGAATTCGAGCGCATGGTGGAAAATGAGGAACCTGCCAGTATCGAGGAATTTGCCGTGAAACTGGCCGATCACCTTATTGAGAAAGAATCCAGTTTCCAGATGATGACCTATCTCATGCTCAAGGATAACCTGGCCCATCCAGTGATGGGGAAATTTGAATCCGTCACCAAGATTCTGTTTGACCTTTTTGCCACTCTTCTGGAGCGCCATGGTCTGTCTGAAGATGAGGCACGGCTCTATTCCCACTCTTTTATCGCCTCCATTACAGGGATCATCATGACCTTCAGGAATTCGCCCCTTAAGGATAAAAAATCCGTAAGGGAGCACATCGGTAAAATTATAAAAATTACATCATCAATATATTCCAAACAACTTCTGGGCGCTTGATTTTAGGCGTCCTTTACCTGTTGTGTTCACGCCTTGACACCCGAACAGAGCTGAGTATATTATCAGCAAAAATATCGTAACTCTGGCTCATTGAGTTGTGATTCGATGAGTCATTTACTTCAGTTAAGGGAAATGCGTGTATGGAAGACATTACCAAAGCCATTGAACAGGCCCACCTCATGGTGAGCCGAATTCGAAACGAGTTGGGCAAGGCCCTGGTGGGCCAGGAAAAATTGGTGGACGGGTTGCTCACCGGCCTTCTGACCGGGGGGCATGTCCTCATCGAAGGCGTGCCCGGGCTGGCCAAAACCTCGGCGGTTAAAGCCCTGGCCGCTGCTATTCATGCAGATTTCAAACGGATCCAGTTTACCCCAGATCTGTTGCCTGCGGACCTCACCGGTACCGAAATTTACCGACCCAAAACCACGGATTTTATCACCCGTAAAGGGCCTTTGTTCAACCATATTATCCTGGCCGACGAGATCAACCGGGCCCCGTCCAAGGTGCAGTCCGCACTGCTGGAGGCCATGGAGGAAAAGCAGGTCACCATCGGAGAAGCCACCTATGAACTTCCGTCTCCCTTTCTGGTGCTGGCCACCCAGAACCCCATTGAACAGGAAGGGACCTATCCCCTGCCCGAAGCCCAGGTGGACCGGTTTATGCTCAAGGTCCTGGTGGACTATCCGGACAGGGCCCAGGAATTGGAAATTCTTAAAAAGGCAAGCTTTGGCACAAAAGACGAGGTTCAGCCGGTGGTTTCCTGTGATGACCTGGCGGCCATGTCCGGGCTGGTGGATCAGATTTATGTGGATGAAAAACTCAAAGAGTATATCGTGGACCTGGTGTTTGCCACCCGGAATCCGGGAGATTACGGCATGGATACGGCGCGGTATATTGAATTCGGGGCCTCGCCCAGGGCATCCATTTTTCTGGCCAAGGCGGCCCGGGTCACAGCATTTTTAGCCGGGCGGGCCTATGTCACGCCCCAGGATATCAAGGTGGTGGGACCGGATGTGCTGAGGCACAGGATTCTTCTCTCCTTTGAGGCCGAAGCAGAAGAGATCACTGCCGATGATGTGGTGGCCAATCTCTTTGATTCGGTGGAGGTGCCCTGATCAAAAATGATTCCGGCCCATATCATAAAAAAAATAAAGCAGATTCACATTAAATCCAGGCGAACCGTGAACACGGTGATGGCCGGGCAGTACCGGTCCGTGTTCCGGGGGGCCGGCATTGAGTTCGAGGAAGTCCGGGAGTATACCCCGGGTGACGATGTTAAATCCATTGACTGGAATGTTTCCGCCCGGACGGGAAAGGTTTTTGTCAAGCAATACCGGGAGGAGCGCGAATCTATTGTCATGCTCCTCATCGATATGAGTGCCTCTTTGGCATTTGGCACCCGATTCGGCCGCAAGCTGGAAAAGACTGCTGAACTGGCTTCGGTCCTGGCATTTAACGCCGTTAAAAATAATGACAAGGTGGGAGTGATATTTTTCACGGACCAGGTGGAAAAATATATTCCCCCAAAAAAGGGATCTTCCCATGTCTGGCGGGTGATTAAGGAGATCTTTACCTTTGTGCCCCAAGGCCGGGGAACGAATATCAAAATGGCCCTGGATTTCATGTCAAAAATATCGAAAAAAAGAAGTTTTGCCTTTATTGTTTCTGATTTTCTCACCCATACTTATGAAAAAAATCTGAAGATCCTCGGCCGCCGCCATGAGGTGGTGGGGCTCAGGGTTTACGATGAAGGCGCATTCCATCTTCCGGAATCCGGAATTGTGGGGATCATGGATTTTGAAACCCGGGAAACCCGCATGGTGGATGCCGGGCATAAAAAGACCCGGACCTGGTTTTTTGATACCAAAACAGCCATTCACCGGGAAACTGAGGATCTCTTTTCCCGGGCCCGGATGGATCTTGTGGATATCAAAACCTCTGATTCGGTTTCCCAGGTCTTGTCCCGGTATTTCAGACTCCGGGAAAGGCGGCAGGGATGATAAAGGATATCCATGACATCCGACCTCCAATGATGGTGGGCATGGACCCGGATCTGCTCAAAACCCTGGTTTTGGCCGGAGGCGGCCTTGCTCTGGTTATCCTCATCCTTCTGGCGGTCAGATATGTTTTGAAACACCGGAGAGGGAAGCTGCCGGCCGCTGCCACCCTGCCGGAACCTGTTCCCTATGAGGATGCCCTGGCGGCGCTGGACCGGCTGGCCACAGGGCCGGTTCATGATGCCAAAGCCTTTTATTTTGATCTGGGCCGCATCCTTAAAACCTATGTGGGTGCCAGATATGGATTCAACTGCCTTGAGATGACCACCCAGGAAATGGGGAAACGGATCCGGGCTGTAAATGATCTGCCCGGGCCTTTGAAATCCGAAATCACTATGTTTCAGGATCTGTGTGACCCCTTCCGGTATGCCCCTTTGATCCCGGATCAGGACCAGATAAACCAGGACCTTGCCACGGGGCGGGGCCTGATTTCGGCCGTGGAAGCGACAATGCTCGGGAAAAAGGAGGAGGATTGATGTTCCGTTTTGCCTCTCCCTGGTTTTTACTTCTCCTTGTCCTGCCCTGGGCATGGCTGGGTTTTAAAGTGTTGTTTACGGATGGTGTCCGTGGCATCCGGGTTTCTTCTCTGGACGGGATGGGGGTGCAGCCCGCGGCCTGGGGACTGAGGGCCGCCCGGAGCCTGCCCCTGTTCAAGGTCATTGCCATAAGCCTGATGATTCTGGCCCTGGCCCGGCCCCAGGCCGGGGACAGGAAGGTGAAAATTATGACCGAGGGGGTGAATATCATTTTGGCCCTTGATCTTTCCGAATCCATGAGAGCCCTTGATTTCAAGTTGGATGACAAGATTGTGACCCGCCTTGAGGCCGTAAAAGGGGTGGTGGGAGAGTTTATCATGAAGCGGGAAGGGGACCGCATGGGGATGGTGGTGTTTGGCTCCAATGCCTTTACTCAACTGCCCCTGACCCGGGATTACAATACCATTGCCTTTATGCTGGAACACCTTGAAATCGGGGCGGCCGGTCCCAGGACCGCCATCGGGGATGCCATCGGCATTTCCCTAAAACGCCTGGCCGATGTAAAAGCCAAGTCCAATATCATTATCCTGCTCACAGACGGCAAAAGCAATGCAGGGGAACTGGCCTGGGAGGACGGCATTAAAATTGCCGCCCAGAGGGGGGTGAAAATCTATACCATCGGTGTGGGATCCAAAGGACAGGCCCCCTTTCTTGTGGACGGTTTTTTTGGTAAAAAATATGTCTACCAGCGGGTGGATGTGGACTGGGATGCCCTGAACACCATCGCTAAGACAACGGGGGGGCAGTTTTTCAAGGCAAAGGATACAAAAACTCTTGAGGAGATTTACAAAATGATTGATGCCATGGAAAAGACCCAGGTGGCGGTGGATAAATGGGTGGAATACAAAGAATTGTTCCCCCGGTTTCTTGTGCCTGGTCTGGTGCTTTCCCTGGCCTGTCTGATCCTGGCCAATACACGGTTTTTAAGGATACCATAACCCTATGAAATTTTCCCATCCCTATTTATTGTTTCTGCTATGGGGTGCCATTCCCCTGCTGGGAATAATGGTTTACGGCATTCAGAGACATAAAAAAATCCTTGCACGGTTCGCTCATTCAGCGGTTTATCCCTATATTCTGCCGGGGTTTTCCTATACCCGGAAATGGATAAAATCAGTATTGGTGGTGACAGCCTTTAGTCTGGCCCTCATTGCTTTGGCAGAGCCAAAGGCCGGATTTCGCTGGGAGAAGACCACCCAGAAAGGGGTGGATATCATGATCGCACTGGATTGTTCCAGAAGCATGCTGGCACAGGATGTGAGCCCCACCCGCCTGACCCGGGCCAAACGGGAGATCATTGATTTGACCCGGTTGCTCCATTCGGACCGGGCCGGGCTGATTGCCTTTGCAGGCCAGGCCCTGCTCCAATGTCCTTTGACCCTGGATTACCAGGCCTTCCAGATTTTTTTAGATGCTCTGACCCCCGATTATCTGCCCGTGGGGGGAACGGATTTGACCGAGGCTCTCACCACCTGCTACAAGGGGTTTGAGCCTGAGTCAGATACTGAAAAAGCCATTATTCTTATTACGGACGGGGAAGATACTGCAGGAGAAGAGGCTGCCCTGATGGAATTGGTCCAGAAATTTGCCAAGGAGAAAATAAGAATTTTTGCCATTGGGGTGGGTGATCCTGCCGGTGCCCCCATTCCTCGGAAGGGCGGGGGGTTTGAACGAGACGGCAATGGTGATATTATTCTCTCCCGGGTGGATGAGACCATGCTGAAAAAAATTACCGCCATGACCCAGGGCCGGTACGTCCGGTCCGTGGCCGGAGACATGGACCTGGAACTCATATATTCCAAAGATATCCTGAACACCATGGAACGCAAACAATTGACCCAGGGAAAGAAAAAAGTGTGGGAACAGAGGTTTCAATGGTTTTTGCTGCCGGCGGTCCTGCTCCTTATAGCGGCCCAGATCTTACCGGACTGGCAGGCATCAAAAAAGGGAACAGCTGATCCCCGGATGCTTCTGGGGCTGGCATTGATGATATTGGCTCTGCCTGCTCCGGCCCGGGCAGGCCTCTTTTCCTCTCCCGTGAAGCAGGGCATTGCAGCCTATGCAAAAAAAGATTTCCAGCAGGCTCAAAAGGCATTCATTGATGCCCAGCTGGAACGGCCTGAAGACCTGCGCCTCTATTATAATATCGGCACGGCCGCTTATGGGGCCGGGGAATATGACCTGGCTGAAACCAATTTCCTCCAGGCCGCCCGGACAAAAGATAAGGTGTTAAGGCAAAAAGCCCTATACAACCTGGCCAACACCCGGTACCGCCGGGGGGATCTGGCCCGGGCCGTTCAGGACTATGAAGCCTTGCTCAAGGAATTTTCTGATGATGTCCAGGCAAGGGAAAATCTGGCCTTTGTAAAGCAGAAGCAGGAAAAGGAAAAACAGCGGCAGCAGAAAGGAAAGCAGGACCAGGAAAAGCAGGACCAGGACCGAGAAAAGAACAAAGATGATCAGGATCAAAAGGATTCAGGCCAGAAAAACCAGGATCAAAAAGATCGCGATTCCCGGAAACAGGATCAAGGAGAACAAAAATCCCAAGTGGATAAGAAAGAAGGCAAGAAAGAAGAAGGCCAGGAGAATAAGTCTCCTGGCCCTCAACCTGATAAGGTAGATGAGGAAAAAAAAGGTGCGTCTCCCGGTGCTTTCCAGAAGCAGCAGAAGGAGACGGCCGGGGCCAAATCGTCCGATGCCGATGCAAGACTTCTGGAAAACCGGCTTAACCGTCTGGAAGACAAGCCCGGAATGGCTTTGAGCCCCCGAGGCGGCAGACCAACAATTGAGAAGGACTGGTAAGGTCATGGGCCAGCATTTGATAAAATCCATACAAAAACATACCCCCTGGATTATTCTATGTATTATCCTTTTTCTTCCCTCCCTGGGATACGGATTTTCAGCCACGGCCCAGGTGGACCAGACCCGCATCGGCCCGGGGGAAGCGATATCCCTCCAGGTTCTTGTGGACGGAGGCCAAGGTGAAGTCGATCTGTCTCCCATAACGGATTTTGAAATTCTTTCCTCGGGCACCCAGTCCAGCAGGAGCTATATCAACGGAAAGTGGAAGCACCAGGTGACCTACCAATATATGCTCATGCCCAAAAGAAAAGGGGAGCTGATAATACCTGAACTGCCGGTCATCCGTGACGGAGAACGCACCCTGACCCGTGAAATTCAAATCCTTGTGTCCGGGAATTCCGCGGCAGGGGATGAACAGTCCTCCTTTTTTGCCCGGGCCAGCCTGGGCGGCACGGATGTGGTTTTGGGCCAGCAGACCGTTTATACCCTGAAGTTGTATGCTGCAAAGGCCTTTTCCGGTGCATCCTTTGATCCGCCAGACTTTGAAGGCCTTATGGCCAGGGAACTGACTCAGTGGAATAAATATACCGAAAATATTGAAGGCAGGACCTTCATGGTTAATGAGATCAAGTATCTGATCCAAGGAGATACCATTGGAACCTTTGATATTGCCCCGGCCGTATTTGTTGCAAGGGAACCCGTTGCCGGGTCCCGGAAACGCCGGGACACCTTTGATTCATTCTTCAATGATTCTTTATTCAATACCACTCCCACAAAACCGGTGCGTGTGGTTTCAAATTCGGTTTCCCTGAAGGTTGATCCACTGCCAGAATACGGGGGAGATGCTCCATTTTCAGGGCTTGTGGGGCTGTTTACCATCGGCACTTTTTTGGATAAATCCCAAATCAAGGCCGGGGAGTCCGCCACCCTGACCATCACCATCCAGGGCCAGGGTAATATCATGGATGCCGGAGTCCCGGCCCTGCATCTTCCCCCAGGGCGGTTTAAGGTCTATGAAGAACCTGCGGTGGAAAAAATTCAGGCCACGGAAGAGGGCTTTGCCGGGAAGAAGATATTCAAACAGGCCCTGGTCCCCAGTGTTCCAGGTGACGTCACCATACCTTCCCTGACCCTGACCTATTTTGATGTGAATGCCAAAGCCTACAAAAGTATTTCAACCGATCCCCTGCGGCTCGAGGTTATCCCCGGGGAACCGGCCGTTCTGGTAGAATCCACTGGTCCCACTTCGTTCTCACAGGATAAGGCTGTGGCCGGCGGCCCCAAGAAAGAGGCCGTGGTCATGCGGAACCGGGACATCCTGGATATCAGGGAAAATATTTCAGGTATTTCCCGGGACAGTCAATTGTCTTTGCCCTGGTTTTTAATCCTGGTAGTGGTGCCGGGCCTGGGATTTGGCTGCCTTAATCTGGTCATGGCTTTGAAGACCCGTGAGAAATCCGTTTCCGAGCATTACCGGGCCAGGGCAAAAGAATACCTGTCTGCCGCCAGAAAGGCATCCCCTGGAAGTGCTGATTTTCTGAGTCTGATTCAATCGGCCCTGACGGCCGCGATTTTATCCCGGGGGGATAAACAGACAGAAACCCTGACCCGGGAGGAGGTAAAATCCATTTTATCCCGGGCAGGGGAAGATCAGGAAACGGCCGACACAGTTCTGGGCCTCATGGATGCACTGGATTCGGTCAGGTTCGGCAATGGGAGTATGGATGAGAAAAAGGCGGTTCAGTGTGTGTCTGGGGTCCAAAACCTTATCAAAACACTGGTGCTGGCAGTCTGCCTTTCAGTTGCCCCGGTGCTGTTTCCGGGCGCAGGTCATGCCAATGACACGGCCGGTGTTTTTATTGATGCCATCCGTGCTTACCAGGCCGGTGATTATCAGACTGCTGCCAAAAAATTTCAAGCAGTGGCAGCCTCTGGTGTGAAGAACTCCGATCTCTTTTATAACCTGGGAAATGCTTATTTAAAATCAGGAGACCTGGGGAGGGCTGTTCTTTGGTATGAACGTGCTGGGCGGCTGTCACCCAATGATCCGGATTTGAAGTTTAACCTGGCCCATGCCCGGACCCGGTTGAAAGACAAGGCCGATGCCTCGTTCTCCCCCATGGATATTCTTTTTTTCTGGCAGGGCCTGATTCCTTTAAAATGGCTGCAGTATTCCGCAATCGGTGTATCTTTCTTGTCTTTTACCTGGGCGGGAATACGGCGGATGTTTAATAGGACGGCTTTATCCGGGCCGGGGATTCCTTTGTTTGTGCTTTTATCTGTCCTGGTCCTTGCTGCAGGCCTGGAGATTTACCGGCTGAACTCGGATCATCGGGCCGTGATTCTCGGAGAAACCGTTGCTGTCCGGTCCGGTACCATGGAAACTGCAACCCCTTTATTCGATCTCCATGCCGGTACCCGGGTTAGGGTCATGGAGAAAAAAAAGAATCATTTGAAAATCAGGTTTGCCAAGGGAAAGGTGGGTTGGGTGTCAATGGACGAGGCTGAAATTATTTAGTGAGTGGATAGCCCCTGATTCGGCTGATGGATCATTTTTCATGTCTGTGGATAATAAAGTTGCGTCCCTTAATTTTTTTTGTTGAAAGTGCTTCTTCGGCCTTATCTGCCACAGATCGGTCTATGGCAACGTAAGAGTAAAAGTCAAAGCAATTGATTTTACCCACACAGGTTCCGGGTATTCCCCCGTCCTTGGTGAGCGCCCCAAGGATATCTCCGGCCCGAAGCTTGTGCTTTCTCCCTCCGTTGATAGAAAAGGTCACCATGGGGGGCATGGTACTGCCTTTGGGGGAGGGCTCAAGGCCGTCAAGCTCTGAGATCTGAAACGAAGTGGCCATCAAAGTGTTGATTTCCTCAAGCCGAAACTCTTCCCCGGGGCTCATAAGGGAAAAGGCTAACCCCTCTTTTCCGGCCCGGCCTGTCCGGCCGATACGGTGGATGTAGACTTCCGGCTCAAAGGGGAAATCAAAATTGATCACGCAACTGAGTTCTGAGATATCAAGCCCTCTGGCGGCAACATCAGTGGCTACTAAAATGGGGGTACTGCCGTTGGAAAAACGGACCAGCACCTGGGTTCGTTCCTTCTGCTCAAGGTCACCGTGAATGGCCAGGGAGGAAAATCCCTTTGCCTCCAGGGATCGGGAAAGGGATTTGCATTGCAATTTGGTATTGCAGAAAATCAGCGTGGATGCAGGTTTACAGGCATCTAAAATCCGGGCCACAACATCAGGCTTTTCAAACGGATTGGATTCGTAAAAATACTGGTGGATGACGTTTTTTTCGTGCTCCACATCCACCAATGCCCTGTGTGCATTTTTTTGGAATCGCGTGCTCATCTCCAGGATGGATTCCGGAAATGTGGCAGAGAAAAGAAGGGTCTGGCGACCTTCGGGCACATGGCCCATGATCGCCTCAATGCTGGGGGCAAAGCCGATGTCCAGCATGCGGTCCGCTTCGTCCAGAACAAGGGCGGTCACCTCATCAAGCACCATTGTTCCGCGCTTCAGATGCTGTTCAATCCGCCCGGGAGTCCCTACCACAATATGGGCCTGGTGCTCCAGAGAGATCTGCTGGGGAAGGAAGGGGACCCCGCCGCAGATGGTCACAATTTTGATATTGTGTTTGAACCGGGCGATGCGCCGCAGTTCCCCTGCGACCTGTTCAGCAAGTTCCCGGGTGGGGCACATCACCAGGGCCTGCACTCTGAACCGCTTTACATTCAAGTTGTGCAGCAAGCCGATGCCAAATGCCGCTGTTTTTCCGCTCCCGGTCTTGGCCTGGGCCAGAAGATCCTCTCCCTTAAGTACGTGGGGCAGGCTCCTGGCCTGGATCGGTGTCATTTTATGGTATCCCATGGTTTCCAGGTTTTTGACCATTGATTTGCTTAATTTTAAATTTGTAAATCCGCTCATCTAATCCTTTTTTGACATCCAAAATTTGATTGTTTTATCGGGGCACACAAAAAAAATGTATCTGTTTTGCCTTGATAGGGAAGGCAGCATTTGATTCTGATGTTTATCAGCCAGGTAACACCAAAGCAAGGGTATAATCTTGTGCTTATATCAGGCCGGGGGCATTGGATTGAGTTTGGCGTTTGATTTTGCTCCTGAGTCAGGGTAATATTCATTGGGTTTAAATTCTTTAGTTCAAGTCTGAATATATGCCGTTTAAAGTGACTCCGTCCATTGATCCGGAGGGCTTTTTTCAGGAAAATCAAATAAAGGAGGTAATCATGACAAAGCATGTATTGGTTCCCCTGGCCCAGGGCATTGAGGAAATGGAGGCCATAACCATCATTGACGTCCTGCGCAGGGCAGGAGCCGAGGTGACATCCGCCTCTGTGGATGAAATCGATATCCTGGCCTCCCGGGGCACCCGGTTTAAGGCGGATTGCCTGATCAGCGACTGCATGGATAAAAAATTTGATTTGATTGTGCTGCCCGGGGGGATTCCCGGGGCCGAGAACCTTAAGGCTTCAAAGGACCTGGAGATTCTGTTGAAAGACCAGGCCCGGTGCAATAAATATTACGGGGCCATCTGTGCCTCCCCGGCCGTGGTCCTTCATCATTACGGTCTTGTCCGCCCCGGCGAGGTTACCTGCCATCCCGGGTTTGCCCACATGATCGACAACGGCAATACCCAGGACCTGGCCGTTGTGATGGACGGAAACTGCATCACCTCCAAGGGGGCGGGAACGGTACTGGCGTTCTCCTTGAGACTGGTTGAAATTCTTTTTTCCCGGGAAAAAGTGGAAGAGGTCAGGGGGGGGCTGGCGGTTTAGGCCTATTGAATTTAGCCGGGCGAATTAAGATTGAACCCGGAATGGATTTAATATATAAACACCACTTATCAACGCTTAAAAGAGAGTTGAATCGAAGTCTTTTTGAATTATACAGGATACAATGGGATGCAAATGGATACTGAAAGAACACGGATAGGGGTTGTGGGGGGCGGCTCATGGGGCACGGCTCTTGCCAAGTTGCTGGCTGATAAGGGCTTTTCTCTGGATCTTTGGGTTTTTGAATCCGAAGTGAAGCAGGAAATTAAAAGCCTGAGGGAAAACAGGGTGTTTCTTCCGGGGTTTACCCTGCCAGAGGGTATAGTCCCCACCAATGACCTGAAAACCGCAGTAGGGGACAAGGATCTGGTTCTGGTGGTGGTGCCTTCCCACTGCATGCGGGCCGTGGCAAAAGAGATGAAAGCTTTTATACATCCGGACACCGTCGTGGTCACGGCATCCAAGGGCATCGAGAATAAGACCCATGAAACCATGACTGATATTCTGTCCAATGTTATGAACCATCTGCCTAAGAAAAATTTTGCCGTGCTGTCGGGGCCTAGCTTTGCCAAGGAAGTGGCGGCCCGGGTACCCACAGTGGTGGCGGCTGCAGCCGTTGACAGGGCGGTGGCTGAATTTGTCCAGGCCGTATTCTCCTGCCCCACCTTCAGGGTGTATGTGAATGATGATCCCGTGGGCACCCAGGTGGGCGGGGCCATGAAAAATGTCCTGGCCATTGCCGCAGGCATCTGCGACGGTATGAACATGGGGCTCAATCCCAGGGCCGCCCTTATCACCCGTGGCCTGGCGGAGATGAATCGCCTGGGTACACGGCTGGGGGCAGATCCTCTGACCCTGTCCGGCCTGGCCGGTGTGGGGGACCTGCTGCTGACCTGTACCGGTGAATTGAGCCGGAATTATACCGTGGGCAAACAGATCGGACAGGGGAAGGCGTTGGATGATATTATTTCGGAGATGCGCATGGTAGCCGAAGGGGTCAAAACCACCCGATCGGTTTACAATCTGTCCAAAAAGCTCGGGGTGGATCTGCCCATCTGCAATGAAGTCTATTCCGTGCTTTTTGACGGCCGGCCCGTTGACCAAACTGTGGACCGGCTCATGAGCCGGTCCCTGAAGCATGAACTGGACGGGGTGCTATAACCCACGAGATATTTTTTGGGGGGCTGAAACGCCCCCCTGAATGATCGGTTTTTACCAGACTTCGGGATAGGCCACATCCACGAAGTTCTGTTCCATTTTGAATTTATGGTCCCGTTCCATGGATGCCAGGTCCTGGAACACCAGTTTCAGTTCGGGATCTTCACAGTTTTCCGCCAGGGCAGTATATTTTTTCATGGCGATTTCTTCGTTTTTCATGGCAAGGCCAATGGCATTTTTCAGGTCCATGTCCGGGGTGACCTCTGGCATTTCAATGGTCTCGGCGACCTTGAAATCCTTGTCACAGTTAAAATGGGCCGTGGTGATGTTTTCCTTGTTCATGATGCGGGTCAGAATCTGCTCGTGCTTTCCCTCTTCTTTGGCAAAGCTTTCAAATGTTGTTTTTAAAAAGTCATCTTTGATGCCCTGGGAGATTTTTTCATAAAATACCCTGGCATCAATTTCACTCTGGATGGCGTCTGAAATGGCTTGCTTGTATTGTTCCAAATCCATGGTGTTCTCCTTTTAGGGCTATACATCTTTGTGAAAATTATCCAATATCATATCATACCTTATCGGGTATACAAAATCTACACTCGCCTTTTCACCCCATGTATGGCTGGCTATTTATATTTTACATCTACACTGGTAGGTGTTAAACCTAGGCTGACTATCGGCATTTTACTCTGATTTATTTTATTTTATAGTAAATTAAATTTGCTATTGAATCTCATTTTTCTTTGTGTTAAAAGTTCTTTCCGAAAATTAAATTTAACCGCTTCTCTCTCCCAGAGCAGCCGACATAAGCCGACATTAGCCGACATAGCCGACCGCAACAGGACCGAGCAGGCATTTTGAAAAAGGTGTCACTCTGAATTGTATACTCATTTTGAAAAAGGCGATATTTGGCGAATTCTATTTCGATATTCGACAATTTTTTCCCAAGGAAACAGGATGATATATTCTTTCCATTAAAAGATATTTTTCCGGCGGTACGTTTTTCGCCGGAAACCTAAGTTTTATTTGGAAAAAATATAAAGGGTTCTAAAAACTCAACAAAACACTAGTTTTGCGTCCAGTTTCCCATTAAAGTACACAAAATTCAGACAAGCCTAAAAAGGTTGTTTCCATTATGGACGGAGTTCTAGTACCCATTCTCGTTTTTCTGGCCGTTTATGCCGCAATCACATTTGAATTGATAAACAAGGCCGTGGCCGCATTGCTGGGTGTCATGGTTTTGTTGATTATCCACATCGTGAGTGAGCACGAAGCCGTTGCGCTGATTGATTTTGAGACCATCATGCTCTTATTGGGAATGATGTCCATCGTGGCAATTCTCAGAAAATCTGGCGTTTTTTCAATTCTTTCGGTTAAAATTGCAGCAATGACAAAGGGGAATCCTCTTAAGATTTTAATTTTGTTTTCCATTGTCACTGCAGTATTATCCGCCTTTTTGGACAATGTTACAACTGTCCTCATCATCATCCCTATCATCATTGAACTGGCCAAAGGTATGGGCCTGGATCCGAAAATTTACGTGATCAGCCAGGCGGTTATTTCCAATATCGGCGGTACTGCGACCCTTATCGGTGATCCGCCAAATATTATTATCGGCTCCAAGGTTGGGCTGACCTTTAATCAGTTTGTCGGCAATTTGACCATTCCGGTGGTGATTTCCTTTGTTGTTGCTCTGGCTTACATCTGGTTCACCAACCGGGATAAATTTAAACCCATTGATACCAGCATGGCCAAACTGTTCAATATCCAGTTGCTGCTGGAAAAAATCCATTCAGAATTTGTCAATACCCGCATTGATAAAAAGCTTATGGTAAAAGGCCTTGCCTGTCTGGGTATTGCCATTTTGCTATTTGTTACCCAGACTATTACCAAGATGTCTCCGGGAGTAGTTGCCGTGTTCATTGCCATGATCCTCTTTGTTATTTCCGGCGTAGATGTGGAACATATGCTGGAAGAGGTGGAGTGGAGCACCCTGCTCTTTTTTGCCGGTCTCTTTATCCTGGTTGGGGTACTCGAACACAAAGGGGTTATTGACTGGGTTGCCCATAAAGTGTTCCTGCGCATCGGTGACAACCCTTATGTCATGGTCCTTACGGTATTGTGGGTGTCGGGTATCGTCTCCGGATTTTTAGACAATATTCCCTTTACCATTACCATGATTCCAATTGTTGAATTGATGCTTGAAGCCACTCCCATCCCCAATAATATCCTGTGGTGGGCATTGAGTCTAGGCGCCTGTTTCGGTGGGAATCTGACCATGATCGGGGCGTCGGCAAATATTGTTTCTGTGGGCATTGCCAAGCAATCAAAAGTAGATATCAGCTTTCTGGAATTTATGAAAGTCGGTGCTGCTGTTACCTTTATAACCTTAATCATAAGCTCAATATTTTTAACTTTTTTCCTATGGGTGTCCTTATGAATAAAGACAGTAAAACGAGCATGTACAAATTGATCCGAGATCTCAGTGATGTTCAGGGTATTGCCCGGATGACCGTCCTGTGCCTGAACGCTTTCATTGAATCCATCCGCCAGCTCAAATGCACTAGGGAACAATTCGATTCCCTGTACAAGGAACTGGCCCATACCGTGAGGAAAGCGGAACCCAATATTATTCCTCTGATGCACCTGCTTGAGTACTTTGAGCAGGACATGGCCCGTGAACTGAAACCGGAAATGGATATGACGGCAGTGCGGGAAGTGACCATCAAAAGCATTGAACAACGTATTGCACAGTTTAAGAGAAATGCCGCCACAGTGACCCAAAACGGGCTGTCCTATGTCGAGAATAATGATGTCATTATTGTCCATTCAGCCAGTACCGTTGTTACCAATATACTGATCCAGGCCAAAGAGAAGCTGGGTCGGAATTTTAAGGTGATCATTCTGGACCTTTCCCCGGAAAGAACACGCCAGACGGTTCAGGCCCTTCGGGATGCAGACATTGAATATCTTGTTACCCCGGACCATAACTTGAGCCACCACATTGAAGGGGCCACTAAGATCTTTGTGGGGGCCATGACCATCACCAAGGACCAGAAAATCGTTGCGCCGGTGGGCACAGCTGGAACCGTAAGCATCTGCCGTCTGCACGATGTAAAAGTTCATCTTTTTGCCAATACCCTGCATTTTTCCCACCGGGATTCCACGGAACAAAATATTTTCAAGGTTAAAGAGGACGCACAGATCGGTATGGTTGATTTTTCAATGACCACCCACTCCCACGATCTGGTGAGTCTGCGCTTCATTGATCACATTGTTACAGAAATCGGCGAGGTTTGTGCAGAGGGTAATCTTATTGCCCCACCGGTAAGAGTCCGTCCCAGCACAGGTGTTGAAGAGGAAGACTCTGTTTTTGTTCCCCATAATGCATTTCCTGAAATGTCACCAGCTTAAACAAAAAAAATAATATAAACCGGGCTCACTGTGGTTTCTATGGTTGTCCGTGAGAACGTCAAAGGCAGGAGGATGAATTTCTTCCCTGCCTTTGTCATTTTATGGCACCTGTGCAAAGAATATAGCCCGGGATAGGTTCCGGTTGACCGAGGCGCCTGGATGGTATCATGAAATGAGATCGGGTAAAACTGCCATGTGCAGCTTGACCATACAGTCAAATAGACTGCGCACCACAAAATATGTTAGAATCTAATGGGTTTGGATAGTTCTTTCATATAAAGTCATTTTTAATTTATGAATGAGATCGGGAGGGGGTCATGCTTGAGTTTCTGGATATAGGGATGGAAGGTGTCGTGGCCTACCGTCTGGCGGGAAAGGTGACAACTCAAGAGATGAATTCGGTCCTGGATCTGTTCAGAGAAATCATCTCCCGGGGAGAGAAAATTCATATCTATCAGGAAGTCACAAGCCTGGGCGGGGTTGAATTTGTGGCCATGAAGGAAAAAATCAAATTTTTCCTGGACCTGGGATGGTCCCATTTTGGCCGGGTAGCCGTGGTGGCAGAAAAACATTGGATACCCAAGCTGGTTGACCTGGAAGGTAAATTGTTTAAGGGTATTGAGATGAAAGGCTTTGCCATTGAAGAAAAGGAGCAGGCTGTTGCATTTTTAAGTAAGGTACAAAAGCATAAATAATTCTTCCATCCTAATGAGATGCTTTTGTGCCAATTACAGCTGCCATTGACATTTAGTTCAAATTTGGGGTTATTTTTATCTGAAGCTGGCCCTAAAGCCGGATAAAGGGCTGTTGTCGCCTAACCTGTGACAACAGCCCTTATTTTGAATTGGGTATGGAATTAGAAGTGGCTTAGGGGAGCACCGATATGATCTACCCAGATGTCCACGTAGTCATCATATTCTGCAGTGCCCTTGAGGACCACCTTACATTTGATGCCGGCTTTAGTGAGGATGGTCTTCCAGGAATCTTCCTCATCACCGGCCATGTCGTTTTTGGCGTGGTCGCCGGCCACGGACATAAAGGGCATGAGCCAGGTTTTTTTAATTTTCTTTTCCCGGAGCAGGGCGGTGATGACCTTGACGTCTGGATAGCCTTCAACGGTGCCGATGAATACATTGGGGTCCGTCAGCTGTACCTGGAACATCATGGCTGCATAAAAGGCGTTGGCAGGATGATGGGTACCGTGGCCCATGAGAACAACCGCTTCATTTTTTTTCCGTTCTTTGGGGATGGTGTTGAGAATGGCTGCTTTGACCCGTTCCATATCTGCCTGGGTGGACATAAGGGGGTAGCCCAGGATGATTTTTTCAAAGGCGCCCATGCTTTTGAATCCGCCCACTGTTTTTCTCAGATCATGGTATTCGGCACCGCCGATGGAATGGAGGCTCTGGACAGCCACATGGGTAAATCCTTGGTCAGCCATTTTAGACAGGGCCACTTCAGGAGAGTCCAGTTTTTTTCCGGCCCTGGCCAGTTTGTGGCGGATGATATGGGAGGTAAAGGCCCAGAATACGGGGGTGTCCGGATAGGATGTCCTGGTTTTATTTTCTATGTTTTCAAAGGAAACCTGGGCACTGGCTTCACTGGAACCGAAGGCCACCAGCAGGATACCGGGTTTCTTTTCTTTACCTTTACCGTGATGGCCGGCAAAGGCATTCCCGGCACAGATAAGGGCCAGACCGCAAACAAGGGCGAGCAGAACAGAATGTTTCAATTGTTTTAGCATGGGTCACTACCTTTCTTTTATTGGGTGCAGAAACAAAAAAACCCGCACCGATTAATAAAAATCGATCCGGGGTATCCCTTTTCTTATCCAAGATCTTTTCCTTGCCCCGTTACCACGCGGGACATGCCAACATTTTTATCCGGGCAGGTCTTCTGACTCATGGATCACCCTAATGGCTGCGCCTTCCCATAGGTTTAAAAACCAATAGTGGCAGTTTGCAGCGGTCGTCACCAATTACAGCGGCGGGTCCGTTCCGGATTTTAACCGGATTCCCTTTTGGCCGGCAGGCGGCACCTGGATAAAGATGTAATAAAAAATACTCCGGGGAAAATCAAGGTAAAAATAAAGGGTTCCGGCATTTTAGGAATCGTTACAAAATAATTTGAACAAAATTGTTTCCAAAATCCCTAATTGTTTTTAAGGGCATTGAGGATGGCAAGGCAGGCGGTTTGGGAACCGCCCCTGCGGGTTTTGATATAAGCGGCAGCCTGTTTGGCAGAATCTGAAGTATTTTTGAGGGACTTGAGGTGGCTGACCATGGCCCGGGCGACTTCCCCGTGGTTTGGACATTGGGTGACAATTTTCTCTTCAAAAAGTCCTTTACCCACCCAGGCAAAATCACTCCAATGGGGGCCGATGACTGTGGGGATTCCCAGAACTGCAGGTTCAAGAAAATTTTGTCCCCCCAGAGAGCGCAGGCTGCCGCCCACAAAAACCGTTGTCCCATGGCCGTAAGCGGCTCTCAATTCCCCGAACCGGTCCCAGAGGACGATGCCCGGCCCGGGCAGGGGGGCATTGAGCTGTGATCCCAGGAAAAAATTTAATTGGTTTTTTCTCAGCTGTTTTTGAATGGGGCCGATTCTATGCATGTGCCTGGGAAAGATGGCAATAACCTGGGCTGGAAATTCTTTCATCAGCCTGGATATGAGTTGTATCATGTCCGGCTCTTCTTGCCTGCGTACCGATGCTATAATGGAAAGGGGGAGGCCTTCCGGCAGCAGAGGTTCAAGTGAGGAGTTGCTGCTGTCCGTGCTGCTGGTTTCCATGATGTCGAATTTGATATTGTCCATGGTGTCCACAGATGTGTGTGAAAATACCTGTGCATATCTTATTGCATCCCGGGGGGAGGTCGCCAGGATACGGTCCGGGGCCAGGCAGCTCCATAGCTTTCTGGTCATCCTGTAATGGCGGCTGCTTTTTGCAGACATCCTTGCGTTGAGTACCAGGATTTTGGCTTTGTTCTGTTTCAGGGCCCAGAGCAGTGCCGGCCAGAGTTCTGTTTCCAGAAGGACCATAACCTTGGGGTTCACCCTTTGGACTGCTGCATTTATCGTGTCCGGCATGTCAAAGGGAAACCAGTCCAAGGTGGCTTGTACATGGGGATGACAGGGGCTCGCTTTTAGTCCCTGTTCAAGAATTTTCATTCCCTGGTCCGTGGTGGTGGTCACCAGAACCTTTACAGGGCGGTTCGGGGCCAGGGTTTCGATGATGGACAGGGCCAAAAAGGCTTCCCCGGCCGAGGCTGCCTGCATCCAGATATCTGCCTGAATCAGATGGCCGGTCTCTGTCCGCCTGGAAAAAGAGGAGGCAAGCCGCTGATTGCGTCTCAAAAAAGGCAGAGCCGCCTGCCAGATGATATTGTAAAATTTTAAAAAATTGGGTATAAATGCACACGTTTTCATGGGAGCCTATGCTCTCATGTTTTTAGTAAATTGACAATAGGTTCTCGACGAACGGAGTGGCGGGAACAATAGGTCCTATATGGCGGCGAGAGCAGCGAGAACCGCTTGAACAGCGAGAACTGCTGGCTGTAAGGGCGCTTCACTTATGTTGCGGTCATTCAGCCGTAATCGTTTTATATGAAAGAAAGAGACTCAATACGCATGAAATCAACCCCTGCCGGATTATCCGGATCACGCCGGAAAAAAATTATAGATCTGGTCTCCGCACACTGGAAACGGCTGGGGCTGGCAGCCCTGTGCATGGTAGTGGTAGCCGGGGCCAACGGGGCCATGGCCCTGCTGGTGAAACCTGTGATGGACGATATCTTTATTGCCAGAAACAGGGAGATGCTTCTGCTTATTCCGGGGTTGGCCGTTCTCGTGTTTTTCCTCAAAGGGGCGGGGTCCTATGGGTCTGAATACCTGATGAATTATATCGGGGAGCGGATTATCAGGCATTTCAGGGACAGCCTGTATGAAAAAATAACAGATCTTCCCATTGAATTTATTCACACAGAAAAGACAGGGGCCCTGATGTCCAGGATCACCAATGACGTAAACATCGTCAAGGGAATGGTCTCCACTGCTGTGATCAGTCTGTTCCGGGACTCTTTTTCAGTGGTGGCCTTCTTGGGTGTTATTTTTTACCGGGACTGGAAACTGGCCTGCGGGGCGTTCATAGTTCTGCCCCTGGCCTTTTATCCCATTTTGATTTTTGGGCGCAGGATACGGCGGTTTTCAACCGGTTCCCAGGAGACCATGGCCGACTTGAATGCCTTTCTCCATGAGACCTTTTCCGGGGCTAAGATTATAAAGATATTCAACCTCCAAAATTTTGAAAAGCAGCGGTTCCAGAAAAAAACCCAACGGCTTTTCCGCCTTGAGATGAAAAAAGTGATCACCCGGGCCCTGTCCTCCCCGGTGATGGAGTTTCTCGGGGGACTGGGCATCGCCTTTATCATCTGGTTCGGCGGGATGCGGGTCATCAACGGCACCTCCACTCCCGGTGTGTTCTTTTCCTTTCTCACCGCTGTGATGATGCTCTATGATCCCGTGAAAAAGTTATCCAATCTCAACAATACCATCCAGGAAGGGGTGGCTGCGGCTTCCAGAGTATTTGACGTCCTGGAGCAGGAATCCGGCATAAAGGAAAAACAAGGAGCCCATGTACTTGATGCCGGTGTCTGTGAGGTGGCCTTTGAAGATGTTACCTTCTCCTACGGACCGGATGAAACCCCGGCCCTGAACCGGATCAATCTCAGTGCTGCCCCGGGTGAGGTCCTGGCCCTGGTGGGCATGAGTGGGGGGGGGAAGACCAGTCTGGTGAACCTGATTCCCAGGCTATATGACGTGGCTTCTGGCCGGGTGACCATTTCCGGCCACGATGTCCGGGACCTCACCGTTGCCTCCCTGCGGGAACATATCTCCATTGTGACCCAGGAGCCTATTTTGTTTAACGAATCTGTTCGGGACAATATCCGGTACGGTAAGATGGATGCCACGGATCAGGAGATTGAGGCGGCGGCAAAGGCGGCCTTTGCCCATGATTTTATCATTGGGTTTCCCAATGGCTACGACACTGTGATCGGTGAACTTGGCTCCAGGCTGTCCGGTGGAGAGAAACAGCGCCTCTGTATCGCCAGGGCCCTGATTAAAAATTCTCCCATATTGATTCTGGACGAGGCCACCTCTGCCCTGGATTCCCAGGCGGAAAAGGTGGTGCAAAAAGCCCTGGAAAATCTTATGAAGGGGCGGACCTCCTTTGTCATAGCCCACAGGCTTTCCACCATTGATTATGCCTCAAGGATCATTCTGCTGAAAAACGGGTCTATTGCAGAGCAGGGCACCCACGAAGAACTTATGGCCCAAAAAGCGGCCTATTATCAATTACAATCCATGCAGACGGCAAAGGCCGTCACCGGAAAATAAAAAAGGAGCATTGCCATGGCTGTTTCCAAAGAGTTACTTGAAATACTGGTCTGTCCCAAATGCAAAGGGGATGTTAAATTAACTGAAAATCAGGACGGGCTTGTTTGTAATGCCTGTGCCCTGATGTATGAAATCAAGGACGATATCCCCATCATGCTCATTGAGGAAGCCAAGCCGGTGGGGAATTGAGTATCCCCAAACCGCCTGATTTGGCCAAGCTGGTGGTTTCTGTCTTTATGAAGGACAAGGGCCTGTTTGACCCGATTTTCCATAGTTTGGAAAAGATCTGCGGGCCCGTGGATATGATGTCCAAATGGCTTGATTTTGATTTTACAGACTATTATTATAAGGAGATGGGGGAGCCTTTGTTCCGCAGGTTGGTGGCCTTTAAGACCCTGATTGACCAGGAAGACCTTTCCTCCATCAAACTTAAGACCAATGAAATAGAAAAAGAACATATTGACCCGACTCAAATTGATAAAGCCATGCGCCGGGTCAATATTGATCCGGGATATTTGCTGCCCTCCAGGTTTATCCTGGCCACAGGCAAGGACTATTCCCACAGGATTTATATCGGGAAACAGATTTATGCAGACCTGACCCTGATGTATACCAAACAGGGATTCAAGACCCTGGAATGGACCTATCCGGACTATGCCTCAGAGTCGGTATTCCGGTTTCTGGGACAGGTGAGGCAAAAATATGTTCTGGATCTTCACGCCTACAAATTAAGCCGACACAAGGAAACATAAATGATAAAAAGCATGACCGCCTTTGCTAAGTCCACCTCTACCCTGGATACTCTGACAGCGGATTTTACGGTCCGCTCCTATAATTCCAGGTATCTGGATTTTTCCGTCCACCTGCCTGAATCCTGTCAGCCCTTTGAAGAGGATATCAAAAGAATCATGGGGCAATACCACAGCCGGGGGCGGATGGATATCCGGGTGAACCTCACGGATACTGCCCAAGATCAGGATCTGTTTGAAGTGGACGAGATCAAGGCGCGGGCCTATTTTAAGGCTTTGAAGCAGATCCAGGACCTGGTGGGAATATCCCGGGACATTTCTTTGGATACGATTCTGGGGGCCAGGCAGATCATTACGGCAGCCAAAAGGCAGGTGGACCAGGACGCCCTGAAACAGGTCCTGTGCACGGCCGCTGAAACCGCAGCAAAGGAATTGGACGGGATGCGAAGGCAGGAGGGGGACAATCTTTTCCAGGATCTGGCTGGTCGGCTAAGTGACATTGAAGGCCGGATGGGGGAAATTGAAATCCAGGCCGCCTCGGTTCCGGAGACCTATAAAGAACGGCTGAAAGAAAGGCTGGCCGCCCTTGCCGAAGATGCCGACCAGATAGATCCTGTCCGCCTGGCCCAGGAAGTGGCCATTCTGGCGGATAAAAGCGATGTCTCCGAGGAGGTTGTCAGGATTCACAGCCATATTAAGCTGTTCCGGGAGGTCATGGATGCAAACGAGTCCCAGGGGCGAAAGCTCAATTTTCTGATCCAGGAGTTTAACCGGGAATTCAACACCATCGGATCAAAGGCGGGCAATGCCAGGTTATCCCATGCCGTGGTGGATTTGAAATCCGAATTGGAAAAGATCAGGGAACAGGTTCAGAATATTGAATAGCTGAAGGAAACAAAGGAAAGACATGGAACAGGTACTTTTAAACATTGGTTTCGGCAATACCGTAGTGGCGGACCGGGTAGTGGCGATTTTATCCCCCAACTCCTCCCCTATGAAGCGGGTCAAGGATGAGGCCCGGGACGACCGGCGGTTGGTGGATGTGACCCACGGCAGGAAAACCCGTGCCATTATTATCACGGATTCAAATCATGTGATTTTATCGGCCATCCAGGCAGAGACCGTTTCTTCCCGGTTTGAGGCATTGACCCAGGCGGAGGGGGACGATGATAACAGGGCAAAGGCCAAGGGTAAAGGGTAGGGCCATGGCAGAGTTCAATTCTTGTGAAATGAACACGGGCAGGCTGTTTATCGTGTCCGCCCCCTCGGGGGCCGGGAAAACAACGTTGATCTCCCGGGTATTGGCCCGGCTGGATCAATTGTCCTATTCCGTGTCCCACACCACCCGGGAGCCCAGGGAAGGGGAGGTCCATGGAAAGGATTATTTTTTTACAGACAAGGCGCAATTCCAGGCCCTGATCGATACAGGGCAGATGCTGGAATGGGCCAGAGTCCATGATAATTTTTACGGCACTTCAAGACCCTTTGTGGAGTCCTGCCTTGAAAAGGGCAAAAGCATCCTGCTGGATATCGACGTCCAGGGCGGGCGGCAGATCATGGATACCGATCTTCAGCCTGTGTCTGTATTCATCATGCCCCCTTCTCTGGAGGAACTCGAACAGCGGCTGCGGGGCAGGGGAACCGACAGCCCAGAGGTCATCCGAAAACGCCTGGATAATTCAAAAGATGAGATGGCCCAGCGGTTATTTTACGACCATGTGGTGGTCAACGATAATTTGGAAACAGCCGTGGAAGAACTTTGCGGGATATTTGAAACTTTAGTTGGAGAGGGATAATGGCCCAGTCAAAAAAAAGAGGTACCGGCAAACCCCAGGGCAGACGGCCGGACCGTTTCCCAAAATCCGAAATCCTCTATGGATTCCACTCGGTATATGAAGCCCTGAATGCTGGCCGCAGAGCCTTTGAAGCCCTTATTCTATCCGACAGACGCTCTGATTCCAGGATGGAAAAGGTGGGGGCCCTGGCCAGGAAGAACAATATTCCTGTCCAGACAATGGCAGGTGATGCAATGAATCAATTAGCCGAAGGGGGCAATCACCAGGGCATCTGCGCCCGGGTAGCCGGGTTTCCGGTGAAAAAAGTCGGCGATATCTGGTCTGCCCTTAGAGAGCGTACCTCCCCGTTTTTTATTCTCATTCTGGAAAGTATTGAAGATCCCCATAATCTGGGGGCCCTTATCCGCACGGCATTGTGTGCCGGGGCCGATTACATTGTGATTCCCAAAGACCGGTCAGCCTTTCCCTCACCCGGGGTCTCCAGAAGTTCGGCTGGGGCCATGGAGCACGCCGATATTTATCTGGCCACCAATCTGGCCTCCCTGATGCGGGATTTAAAGGAAAAGGGTGCCTGGATATCCGGTCTTGACGCAGGAGGAGACAAGGGGCTGTTTGAAGCGGATCTCACGGGAAATATGGCCCTGGTGGTGGGGGGGGAACACAAGGGGCTCAGGCCCGGGGTGAGAAAAGAGTGCGATTTCATTTTGTCCATCCCCATTGCAGGCCAGGTCAATTCCCTGAATGCCTCCGTGGCCGGCGGTATTGCCATGTACGAGGCCCGTCGCCAGCGGGGGTGATCCAAGTTTAATTGTGGAGGGGCGGTACCATGATCGGTTTTTTGAGGCATCATGGTGTATCCATGGGCCGGGGCATGGTGTCCCTGGTTTTTCCGGATAAATGCCTGAAGTGTGGGGTTTATATCCGTCGGGACCCCACCTTTCCCCTGTCTGCCTGTTATTGCGGGGCATGCCTGGGCAACGCCCTTCCTATATTTCAGTCCCCCTTTTGCACCTGCTGCGGCCATCTCTTTAGGTCCCGGGCCGGGGAGAACCATCTCTGTGAGCCCTGTCTGAAAAAAAGACCTGTCCTGGCCAGGGTCAGGGCCGCCTTTGAATACAAGGATACGATCCGGGAAGCTGTTGCACGCTTCAAGTATCAGTCCCGGCTCAGTCTTTCCTATCCCTTTGAACATTATCTTTTTGACGCCTTTTGCACCTGGTTTGGCCATGAGGAAATTCACCTTATCCTTCCTGTTCCTTTGCACCCCAAAAAGGCCCGGCAAAGAGGGTTTAACCAATCCTTCCTGTTGATACGCCGTTTCCCATCTCTTTTTCGTAAAAAGTTTGGTGTTTTGCCTCCATGGGCCGTTGATATAAGTTCCCTGGCAAGGATACGGTATACCACGAGTCAGACCGGCCTGGATATCCGGGAAAGAAAAAGAAATCTTAGGCAGGCATTTAAGTGGCGGGGATCAGGGAATCTGAGAGGGAAAAACCTGTTGCTGGTGGATGATGTCTATACCACAGGGGCCACCTGTCATGCTGCTGCCCGCGCCTTGAAGGCTGCAGGTGCACAAACGGTTTCGGCCCTTGTTCTGGCCCGGACCTGATCAAAACTTAGGGATCGTTACAAAAAAAATGATCTAAACTGTTTGCCAAACCCCTTAAATGGGAAAACCCCAACAAGGTATTTTGAAAACAAAAGATCAAGTGATTTTGGATCTGATCCTTATCTGCTGAACCAGGACCAGAGAGACCAGGCTTAAGGCGGCACCGGCCAGAAAGGGGATCCTGTAATCCACCATCCACAGGAGTCCCCCGACCACTGGAAGAACCACCGCTGCAATATGGTTAATGGTGAATCCCACGGCTGCAGATGGGGCAATATCACTGGGATCACTGATTTTCTGGAAATAGGTTTTAATGCCCATGGAAAATCCGAAAAAGATATGGTCCAGAATATAAAGAAGCGCTGCCACCCACCTGGATTCCACGGTGGCATAGGCGATGAAGATTGCAATCAGGGCCAGGTACTCCAGGGAGAGCACCTTTCGTTCCCCGAACCGGACAATGGCTTTTCCGATGAGGGGGCTGATGAAAAAGTTGATCCCATTGTTGAGCAGGAAGAGCAGGGTGACTTCACGGATGGTGAATCCGAATTTCTGGACCAGGAGGAATACGGCAAAGGCGATGAATATCTGCCGCCGGGCCCCGGCCATGAAGGTCAGGCAATAGTATAGCCAGTATCTTTTTCGGATGACCATGGATTTTTTCTGGGGCATCATATCCGGTTTTTCAGGATTCCGGGTGAACGCCCATATGCCGCAGCCGATTATGATGGTTCCGAATAGAATAAACATGGCCGTATAATCCAGGAATGGGGCAATCACAAAAATGATCACACCCACCAGAATATTGGCAAGAGAGGACCAGCGCTGCTGGCCTGCAAAGGCCATGGGGGCAAGTTTTCGATCAAAATACTGGAGGGTCAGGGACTGGCAGCAGGTCTCATAATAGTGGAACCCGAAACTCATGACCACAGTGGTGAGGATGAGGCCTGAAAAACTGGGCAGAAGTCCGGTGAAAAAAATGCCTGCTCCCATGACCATAATGGAGAGGGCGGCCAGGTGGTGCTCTTTGATGATCAATAACACATAGGTCACCACCAGGGCCAGAAATCCTGGGATTTCCCGGACAGACTGAAGAATGCCCATATGGTGTCCGTCCAGGCCGACGCCGTGGACGGCAAAATTGTCAAACAGGGTCCGCCAGCACTGGAGTCCCCCTGTGGAACACACCGTCAGAAGGATCAGATACCCATACATGGGGTTCCGGGAAAAAGACAGGGGCATGAGCGCTATTTCAATTTCTGGATAATGGCTTCAACCGCCTTTTCCGCACTGGCTCCGAACAGGGTCTCAATGTCCACCAGGTTCAGATACTTGTCATCCCAGCTAATGTTCTCACTTTCCAGAATCCAGTCCTTGAGCCGGGTGTATTTCCCGCCCAGGGCCTTGATCTTTTTAAGGAGGGTGACCTCTTCAGAAGCCTTGAACCCCACGTTCAGAGAAAGGATGAACTCAATGATATTTGGGCTGGACGGGGACGCGGAAATCACCGGGATAACCAATATGCTTTTATTGTCTTTGCGGCCTTTGCCGATATAGACGTTGCCCTCCCGGACGATGATGTTTTTGGTGCCCTTGAGCCTATGATCGGTTTCCACCCTGGAGGCCTCTTCTTTCAGGGCTCCGGTCTTGGACACTACCTCAATGCCGGTGTTATCCGTGACCTCACCCAGGAGGTTCAGGCCGGATATCCGGTAGAGCAGTGCACCGTGGATCGTTGAAATGATTTCCTGGAGGTTTTTGATGACCATCACATTTTTATTGGTAAGTTGGGAAATCTGGATGCCGTGGGCTGCCATCTCTTCAAATAACAGGCCGTCAAAGCTTTCGCTGATACGGCTGGTGCCCACGGTAACGGTTTTGGCCTGGTGTTTGATGGCATCCACCGGACGGGCCATGGTATTGACGGCCTGGCCCATGTTGTCAAAAAAGGTGGACAGCATATTGGGCGGGGTGCCCTTGATGCCGAAGTCGATTTCAAAGTCAAGTACCGGCAGCCTGCCGGATAAATATTTGAGCAGCAAGGTGATGTTGGCAATGGTGTCCAGACCAATGGCGTCAGGGAAGCCTCCTTCACGCCGTTTCTGGGAAAACTGATTGTAAAACACGGCTATTTTTTCCCTGAATTTATTTTCCAGGAGCACTTCATAGTCGTCACGGCCCATCTCGTTGTACTCGGATATGGTTTCCTGGATTTTTTTCCTGGCATCGTACATGAATTTGGACTTTTCATTGATGGCAAGGGCGGCGTAATATCCCCAGATATGGCCCACCAGGGTATTGAGGATGGGGGCAAAATGTTCCTGAACTTCCGGTATTTTAAATACGGATCTGGCATAAAGGTCGAACCGGTCTTCTCCTTGGGTGGTGATGACGATGGGGCAGGCCTTGTGGGCGTGGAAAATAGCCGTATCCTTAATGATGTCCCCCAGCACACTCTCCCGGGTCCCGGCGGCGCAGACAATGATCAGGGGTTCCGAGGAAAGATCGATATGTTTTTTGTCTTCCACAAAATCCGATGAAATGGTTTTATAGCAGAGTTCGGACAATTTGATCCGGATTTCATCGGCAGAGGTTTTATTGGCGCCTGAACCTACTGTGGCCCAATAGTTTTTGGTCACGGCCAATTTATCGGCAGAGGCCTTGATTTCGTCTTTCATGTCCAGAATGGCCCGCATTTTTTCCGGCAGGGCCATGAGGGCGTGGAGCTGTTCGCTGATATACTCTTCTGACCGGGCATTTAAAATAGCGGTGAGGTGAAGCCCCAGGACGGTTCCTGCTGTGATCTGGGCATAAAAGGCCTTGGTGGAGGCAACGGACATCTCAATGTCCCGTCCCGAGCTGGTGTACAGCACCCCGTCGGTTTTAAAGGTCAGGTCTGAATCTCTGCGGTTGACGATGGCCAGAGTAGCGGCGCCGCAGGCCTTGACCATATCCACTGTCCTATTGGTATCTGTGGTGGTCCCTGACTGGCTGATGGCCACCACCAAAGTGTCGGCCATGGTATCCGAACCGCCCCCATTGCCGATGATACTGAACCCGGAGAGTTCCGAGGATTTTAACGCCCGGATATCCAGGTTCCTCTCCCCAAGGTAATGGGTGAGCAGGTCTGCACATCCCTGGGCCGCAATACCGGCCGTGCCCTGGCCGATGAAATAGATTTTTTTAAATTTCCCGGTCCTCAGGTCTGCTTCAAGGTGTTCTGGTATGATCCCCGGGTCCAGGCTGATATTCAGCAGGCCTGAGCCGGGATTTTGTTTGAATTTGTTCTCAAGGGTTTTTTCAACGGAGAGGGGGGATTCGGATATTTCCTTGAGAAAATAATGGGGAAATCCCTGGCGGTCAATGTCCCTGGAGGTGATCTGGCTGGTGAGCACATCATCCTGTTTGAGTTCAATGGGGCGGCTGTCATAATAAAGGGAGCGGATACCCTCAATGCCGCCGGGGGAATGCTGGTCAAGGATGACAATCTGGCCCTGGTCTTCGCCATTTAGTTTGATATAGGTCTGGGTCTCTTCCACCACCCCGTAGAGTTCAGAGGCTGCAATATAATGGTCCGGTGCGATGCCGACGAAAATGGCCTGGCCGCTGCCTTTCTGGGCCAAAAAGATTTTGCCTGGGGCCAGGTTGGTATGCATGGAAATAGCGTGGGACCCGTGGAACTCATTTACCGCCAGGCGGAAGGCCTCTTCAATAGGGGCCCCCAGTTTGAGATGGTGTTCAATCTGGAGGGGAATCAGCTTGGTGTCTGTGTTAATTTTCTGATGTATTTTGTCGTATCTGGCCTCATATTCCGTTTTCAGTTCCAGATAGTTATCAATGTCTCCGTTGAGGCATACATGGATGATGCCGGATTTGGATATTTCTCTGTCCGTCGGGGTATTGTCCACGGGGTGGCAGTTTGGAACGGTGATGTCTCCCACTGAGGCCCACCGGGTGTGGGCGGAAACGGAATTGGATCTAATGGGAAAACCTGCAATCAATTGGAGGAGATGATCGTTTTTGATCTGGCTCCTGATGAAAGAGACATTGTCCCCGAGGGCTCCGATTTCTGCGGCAAATTTATAGACAAAGCAGATGGTAGCGGTGGGGGTTGAGCTTCCGTCCTCCCCATTGCTAATGGAAATGCTGTTGTTGGCCAGGATGGTATGGTTGGTTCTCTTTTTCAGAATATCGGATAGTCCCTCTTTTTCAAGGGCAGCCCTGTAGTTTTGGAACGCTTCTGAAGAGAGGGTACACATGACTGAAATCCCGGCGGAATCCCGTCCCCTGACTTCAAGCCGGTCAATGCTGTTTAATACGGCATTAATCCGTTTGAAAATCAGGAGGCTGTTTGGGGAAGGCTCTCTGTCCAGGCTTGGGGCCAGTGCTTGTATGGCCCGGATATTGTCCAGGACCTCTTTTTTAAGGCACCAGAAAATGTCTTTGAGTCTTTCAATCCGTTCAGAGACCATCTCCACCTCCGGGGCGGAGAGACTGGGCGTCAGGCGTTTAAAGGAAGCTGTTTCACCCTGAATAAGCCTGTCAATGGATGCGGCAATTTCATCTAAGGTCTGGGTTTTGTCCGCATCGGAAAAAAGGTTCGCAAATACGGTTTCCCGTTTCAGGTCCCTGATCTGATCGAACAGAGTCGAAAGAAAGGCATCTCCCCCCATATAATCATCTGTGACGGCCTGGTTTGCCTCTTTGGGAAGCATGTTCCGGGTAAAGGTCTCAAGGGCGGCTGACAGGGACGGCAGATCCTGGGACGTCTGTTGGGATCGGCCTTTATATGCAACAAAGGCACAAATGCCGCATCCCAGCATATTGGGATTATCCGGAAAAAAAATAAGGGTGTGGTCATCGGCCAGGTGCCGGGGCTTTCCAAATGCAAAGCGAAGCTGCAGAATATCTTTGATACTTGTTTGAATCCTATTCGTACCTGATTTCATGGTCTTCCTTCCTCGTCCGGGTCTGGTTGGATTGTATGGTTTATTGATTCTCTGTATTGGATAGGGATTTAAAATAGGTTTTTAATATGGTCCTGGCATGGGTGCTTGCCCGGGTGCCGATATACTTGCGATGCCCGACCACAACGGATACCACCAGGGTCTTTCCGCTGTTTTTATCCTTTCCGAATCCGGTGAACCAGTCGTACTTTACAGTTCTTTTGGTATTGTATAATGAGCCCGTTTTTCCGCCGAGTTCAAGTTTGGCCAGAACCTTGTCCCTGGAAAAACCCCTGAAGGCTTTCCGTGCCGTACCGTGGGAAATGGTTTTTTTCATAATCTCAATCATGGTTTTGGCGGTTTTCGGCTGAATGGGAGTTTTATAGACTTGTTTTCTGCTTTTGTAAATTAATTCCCCGTCTCCACCGTTTACCTGGTCTACCATCCGTGGAATAAGGGAATGGCCCTGGTTCACGATGGCAGAGACCAGGAGGGCGCCAAATAACGGGGAAATTTGGGTTTTCCGGTTGAATCCGCATCCCAGTTCGGCCAGGTGGTAATCGCTGCCGGCGGTTGAAAAATCGCCTGTTTTAAAGAGAAGATCGGAATCAGGCATCTGGTTGAACCCGAACCCCCGGGCATAGGCGTCCAGTGTTTCACTCCCCAGATAGAGCTTGCCCAGTTTGCCAAACACCGGGTTGATGGATTCGGCAAAGGCCGAAGCCAGGGATACCCGGCTGGTAAATCGGTTCTTTTTTTCCGTGAGCTGGCGTTTGTACAGGGTATATTTATTCCCGTTAAAATACATGGGAGTGGTGGCCAAATAGCCCAGGGTATCCACGGCGGCCGAGGCCGTGACTATTTTGAAAAGGCTGGCAGCGGGATAATCCGATGCCGTGCAGGGATTGGCCGTGGGGTCCGCCAGATCAAATCCGGCCATGGCTTTTATGAAGCCGGTTTTTCCATCCATAGCCACCATGGCGATCCGCTGAGGTTTGCCCCGGGTCAGTGTTTTCAATCGGTCAAGATTTGTATTTAGGGTGGTCTGCAGGCCGGGATCAAGATGGGTGCGGATGGTATAATTCAGCGTCGGGGTTTTTATTGAAAAAAAATCTTTGGGTGAATTCAGAAACACCAGGTCTTTGGTCAGTGCTCTAAGGTCCGCTTTTGACAGAACAGGAACCTCAGCCGTCTTCTGGCTGATCTGGGGGGGCGGGGTTTTGTTCGGTAGGCGGACCTTGTTGATGATATATGTGGCCCCTGCCATAATACCGGCCATCAGGCAGAGAAGGGCGGCGGTTCTGGTGGATTTTTTCAGAAAGGATTCCCTCCTGCGCTGGATAATAAATTCCGATTGAAGCTTGCGCCAGGAGTCTTCTTTTTTAAAGGTCTGCAAAAAATTATTCCATGATATCTCCCGGCAGGCATTACCTGCCGGGATTAATTTTATGTGAACATTATTTTACCGGGTTACCGAGCTTAGGTGAACCGTCGAATCCGGACAGGATTAAATCCTTTTTGAGAGAGCCAGCCAGGATCATGCCCTGGGATACCTCACCCATGAGTTTGGCCTCTTTGAGATTGGCCACCACAATAACCTCTTTTCCAATGACCTGGTCCGGGTTATAGCTTTTTCCGATGCCGGCAATGATCTGCCGGGTTTCAGGTCCCAGGTCCACCTGGAGTTTGAGCAGTTTGTTGGATTTTTCTATTTTTTCTGCGGCAATGATTTTACCGGCCCTCAGGTCTATTTTGGCAAAATCTTCAATGGAAATTTCTTCCTTCAGTGCCGGTTTGAAGGGTCTGGGGGCTGGTTTTGCCTTTTCTTTTTTAACTTCGATCCTGGGAAAAAGGATATCTGGTTTATCCAGGGTGATACCTGTGGGAATCTGGCACCACGGACGGATATCCTCCAGGTTGAAGAAGCCTGCTTCGGGCAGATCAAGCCCCAGGGTTGTCAGGATTTTTTTGCTTGTTTCCGGCATCACGGGCCAGATCAGTCCGGCAACGGTACGCAGCCCTTCCATGAGATGGTAGAGAACGGTTCCCAGTTCATTGGACCGGGAGTCGTCCTTGGCAAGAGTCCAGGGTTCGTTGGTATCGATATATTTGTTCATGAACGAGACCAGTTCCCATACTGCCATCAGCCCTTTATGGAATTGGCATACTTCCATGGCCTCAGCAAAGGCGTGGATAGCTTTTTCGGCCTGGGGCGCAATGCTGTATTTGGCGTCCAGGTCCGGGTCCGTCCCCATGACTTCTCCTTTGAAATACCGATGGGTCATGGACAATACCCGGGAAAAGAGATTGCCCAGGTCATTGGCAAGGTCGGAGTTGATCCGGGCCACAATGGCGTCTTCTGTAAAATTGGCATCCAATCCGAACACCATTTCCCGCATGAGAAAATATCGGAACGGGTCGGTTCCGTACTCCCCGGTTACTTCCACCGGATCAGTGACATTGCCAATGCTTTTGGACATTTTGGACCCCTGGACATTCCAGAACCCGTGGACGTTGAGGCCGTTATAAATCTCCATGCCAGCGGCCTTGAGCATGATGGGCCAGTATATCCCGTGGGGCTTGATGATATCCTTGGCCACAAAGTGGCGGGTGGTGGGCCAGAAGGTTTTAAACCGGTCTGAATCCGGATATCCAAGGGCCGTCACATAGTTGACCAGGGCGTCAAACCAGACATAGGTGACATAGTCCTCGTCAAAGGGGAGGGTGATACCCCAGGTGAGCCGGGTTTTGGGCCGGGATATGCACAGATCCTCTAAGGGCTCCTTCAGGAAGGAGAGAATTTCATTTTTATATTGCTCCGGCCGGATAAAATCCGGGTTGGACTTGATGTGGTCGATGAGCCAGTCCTGGTAGTTACTCATCCTGAAAAAATAGTTGGATTCTTTGATAGTCTGGGGCTCGGTGCCGTGGTCCGGACATTTGCCCTCAACCAGTTCCCTTTCCTGGTAAAATCGCTCGCATCCGAAGCAGTAGAGGCCTTCATAACTGGAAAAATAGATATCTCCCCGGTCATGGATGGTGGTGAGAATGGATTTTACCACCTCAATATGGTCTGGATCAGTGGTCCTGATGAACCGGTCATTTTTCACATTCAGCAAAGGCAGGACATTCTGGAACAGTTGGCTGATTTTATCGGCATAGGCCTTGGGTGAGGTGCTTTCTTTTTCGGCGGCCTGGACGATTTTATCTCCGTGTTCATCCGTGCCCGTGAGGAAAAATGTATCGTATCCTTGCATTTTTTTGAACCGGGTAGCCACATCGGCGGCAATGGAGGTGTAGGCATGTCCCAGGTGGGGCTTGGCATTTACATAATAGATGGGGGTGGTAAAGAATTGGTGACTCATTTCTTTTTATGTCCTGTTTTCTTAATATTGAGTTGGGTGACGGGCACTTCTTGCTCCGTCCTGTCTTCCATCCGCAGGGTGATGCTTGCCTTGAGCACATTCTGGCGGACGACCTTTCCCTCTACGCCGTCAACGGTGATGATTTTACCCAGCTTGGGCATTTTCCGTTTGTAGTGTCTATAGGTCTGGTTTTCAAAGGTGAGGCAGCACATGAGTCGGCCACAGACACCGGAAATTTTAGTGGGGTTCAAAGAAAGCCCCTGTTCCTTGGCCATTTTAATGGATACCGGTTCAAAGGAGTGCATGAAAGAGGAACAGCACAGCTCCCGGCCGCACTTTCCAACGCCCCCGCAATGCTTGGACAGGTTCCGGATACCCACCTGACGCATTTCGATGCGAATGCTGTATTCCTTGACCAATAGTTTAATCAGTTCCCTGAAGTCAATCCGGCCGTCGGCCGTATAAAAAAAGGTCAGTTTATTCCGGTCAAAGGTGCTTTCAACGCTGAAGAGGTTCATCATTAAGCCTAACTTATTGATGCATTCCATGCAGAATTCACAGGCCCGTTTTTCCAGCTTCTTGAGTTCTTCCCTTTTTATGAAATCTTCTTTGGTGGCCAGCCTGACAATACTTTTAAGTTTTTTGCTCCCCTGGTCTTTTTCTGCCGGGGGCAGTGCAATAGTGCCGAATCCAAGGCCCTGTTCCGTTTCCACAATAACCCGGTCTCCGGGGCTCAGCACAAATGCATCGCTTTTAAAATCATAGATTTTTCCGGCGGTTTTGAATTTTACACCAGCGACTTTACTCATAACGGCCCAGTCCCTTTTTCAGATAAAGACAATTCCAGGAAAAAGCGGTCCAGGGCCAGTCTCTGGCCGCTGTTTGAGTCCAGCCGTTTTTCTGTTTCACAAAAGGCTGCCAGCCATTCGAGGAATGTCGGGTAAACATGTGTCTGACTAATATCTTTAAATATGTCAAAAAAATCAAGGTTAACTATTTGTTCCGGGCTGTACCTGAAAACGCAAAAATCCCTTAAGACCGTTCTGACAATGGCCCGGGCAGAGGATAGCCGGTTCGGATCCGCGGATAATTTTTGTGAGAATTCAAGTCCTTTGGAAATTCTGCTCCGGACAGGTCCGGTAATGACATCCAGCATGGACTTGACGACCCATTGCCTGAGTTTTTTCCATTCCGGTCCTTCGGCCTCTTTTTTTCCTGCGTATTCAAGGGCCAGGTCCAGATTCGGTCCTGCGGTGCGGGATATAATCCATGCTGCATTTTCATCTATGCCTTGGGTGCACAGTATTTCCCTGATCCGATCCGAAGATTCCGGGTAAAATCTGAACTTTCGGCACCTGGATAAAATTGTGGGTAGCAAGGGGGCGGTTCCGTCAGCCAGAAGCATAAAAAAAGTTTTTTCCGGAGGTTCCTCCAGAACTTTGAGCAGGCCGTTCTGGGCCGGGACATTCATGAGATGGGCATCCAGGATGCAAACCATTCTGTATGCCGCTTCATTGGCCCTGGCCGATATCAGCCGACCCATGTCCCGGATTTGTGCGATGGAAATATTCTTTTTATTGTCTTCCGGTCTTAGAAAAATCATGTCCGGGTGCATGCCTGTATCAATTTTTTTACAGGATGTACACGAATTGCAGGGAATGGGATTATCCATGCCACCGGAAATGCAATTACAGGATTTTACAAATTCCATTGCCGCTTCTTTTTTACCCGTGCCACCGGCACCGTAAAAAAGAAGGGCATTGGGAATTCTGCCGGTCCTGATAATCTGCCTTAACTGGGGCAACATCCCTGATTTCAGACCGGTTTGGGAATCGATCTGAAATTTTGCTGAATTTTGATCAAATTTTTGCATTATTTGATCAAAGCAGGCTGCTAATAATCAACCCGTTCTTTAAGTTCTTTTCCGCATTTGAAGAACGGAAGGCGTTTGGGCGGGATTTGTACTTTTTGTCCGGTTTTGGGATTTCTGCCCACATAACTTTTATATTCTTTTATGTGAAAGCTGCACAATCCCCTTATCTCAACCCGTTCTCCCTTGACAAAGGAATCTGCCAGGGAATCAAAAAAAATTTTAATTACTTCGGCAGCCTCTGCTTTGGTCAGGTCTGCCCTATCCTTTAATGTCGAAATCAATTCAAGTTTATTCATAGAACCTCAAAATATTAAAAACAGATCGTATTTTTGTGTCAGGGTTTTAATTAATATTCAATAAAAAGTCAAGGACTTATGAGAGTAATTCCGGTATTTTTTCAACATTGCCCGAATCTACTTCAACTCCGGCATACTGGCCCAGGAGGTCAATTTTAACAATGACCCGGCCCTGGCCCTTGTGCCGATAAAATTCGCCTTTAAGCCCAGCCATGGCGCCTTCCAGAATCATAACCGGATCCCCTTTTTCCAATTGAATGGTGATGCCCGTGATCAGATCCTGAGTGGCAGAAGTGAGCAGTTTTAATGCCTCTATCTGTGTCTCAGGCACAGGCAGGGGGCCTTTTGCATTGCCCAATAACCTGACAGCTCCGACTGTTTTCAGGATTTGAAGCTGGGCAGCCGGTGCTGCGGTGGATTTGACAAAAAGATATCCCGGAAACAATGGGGTTTCGATCATCAGTTTTCTGTCTTTCCTGCGGCTCTGCTTCCGCGTCCTGGGAAGGAATGCATCTATTTTTTTCCGGCAGATGCTTGTGTGAACGGTTTGTTCAAAATTGCTCCGGGTGAGAAGAGCAAACCATTGAAGGTCTTTTATCATATGGATCCGAAATCTCCAATTCCCTTGAGGGTCACCATGAATGCAAAGGATTTGTCCGAATCATTGAATTCCAAAAACAGTTCCCAGCATTCTTTTTCCAGTTTCATACCCGTGCGGGTTTCGATGGTAACCTTGGTATCAAGGTTCTTTTCAAATGAATAATAGGCCAGGAGTTCCTCCGTGATCCGGGCATTGAGTTGTGTATACCAGGTATGGGTATTGACGGTTATTGCCGTGGCGGTATCCGAGACATAGGGTGAGGTGGTTGCATACCGGTATGAGGTGTATACACTGTCTCCCCTGTTGTCTTTGATGGTGGCCCCGACCTTGGCTTCCGTAAAATGCCGGGTATAGGGGTCCAGGGCAATGTCACCGTTGCTGCTCAGATAAGTAAAGGGGTTGAGTTCGTATTTCAGCCTTAATGCCTGCCAGGGTTTGGCTGTTGTGTTTTCGTTGTCCCGTTCACTCTTGATGTCGTAACTCTGATACAGTTTGAACCAGGCAAGCTCTTTATACTCATTGCTTTCCTTTCCGTCCGATCCTTCTTGCTTCCGCCTTGAAGTGAAGGTATTGGTCAGTGACCATGTCACCATGTTTTTCTCTGCAATACGGTCTATGCCGTCAAAATAGGGCAGTTTGGTCTGATCCTCGTAGGGCTGGTAGGCATACTCAAGTTTGGGAATGACTTCATGTCTTATCTTTTCGGCAAAATCCATGTTCGGGCTATAGATCCGGCTCAGGCTGGTGGACAGCTGGGCACCGGCATCGTATAGTCCCCTGGATCTAAAATCTTCGCTGTTGCTGTCGGTATCGGTGAAATTATCCGTGTTCCAGGCCGTTCCCCGGAGCCCTATATAGGGCTCAAAGAAAAAAGATTTGCCAAGGTTGGTGGGATAGTAGAATACGGGATGGGCATCTATCCTCTGCCCGTTGACCAGTGTAGTGGTTGTTTCCTGGCGGTAAAAAGCCCTGAATTCCGAATCCAGGGTATAATACAGGCCTGAGGCGCCGATCTGCTGGCGGGAGGCATCAAACTCAATGCTTGGCAGGGTCTGGAGGGTCGTGTTGTTTGTGGTGTTACCTGACTGTCGGGCTTTAACGTTGTCATACCAGAGCGCCTGGATGTTCAGGCTGTAGTTGGCCCAGTTTTTGCTGACAAGCAGGCTGTTTTCACGGAAAAGATTGTCATATTCATCCAAACTGCGACCAAACATGGTTTCAAAATTGTCATTGGTTTTATCAAATCCGGTAAAGCCTTCCCTGAATTCCTGGAGATAATCTGCGTCCGACACATAATCAATGTCGAGTTTGGCTGTAAATCCGGCTCCCAGGTCCTGGTCATGCTTCATCCTCAACCAGTACCGGTCCTTGTTGGTCCTGTCTCCTGTGGAATCATAACTGTAGTTCTCGTTGGCTTTAGTGCTGTCCCCGATCTTATTATCCCCGAGATAATCCATGGCTATCATGCCTTTGGATTTAGAAGACAAAATGTAACGGAATTCACCGGCCACCTTTAGGCCTCTGTCACTCATGTAATGGGTATAAACCGTGGCGTCGGTGTTCCTGGACAGGGCAAGGTACAGGGGTTGCTCGTATTCAATGCCCTTTCGGTCAGATGAGCCGATCATGGGAAATAAAAGTCCTGTCTGCCGTTTGTTTTTCACCGGGAAGACCAAGTAGGGGGAGTAGAACACTGGCATTCTTTTGGCCCAGAGGGCGGTATGGCTTGCCTGTCCGTACCCTTCCACCGTGACCTTGATGTTCCGGCCAGTGATTTTCCAGTCTGGTGAGTCCCCGTTGCAGGTGGTGATGGACCCTTTTTGGGCATCATAGGTGAATTCCCCGGTTTTTCTTAATTTTTCACCGGAGATGTAATAATTGCCGTCCTGGATAAAGATGGTGCCTTTGTTGATGGTCCCTTTTTCCGTGAGAAGGTTGATCTGCATGGCATTACAGGTGATGGTGTCTCCCCCTGAAATCAGGAGGACATTTCCCTGGGCAAAGGCATTCTTGGTCTTGTTTGAGAATTCCGCATAGTCGGCTTCAAGCCGGGTTTTGCCGCCGGTGATCACTACATCATCTTCGGCAATATACATTTCCCGCTCATTGTCATAAGTCACCATGAGGGCGGAAATATGCCAGTTAACCTTTTTGGGATTTTCCATCTGGGGCAGGGCCAGCGCACAGGTCACTGAAAGCAGCCAGAAGAAACAGGCATACCGGGCTGCCTGGGACAGTCTTTTCCATGAAAACATAGAGTACATGGGCGTTCCACTTAATAAATTGCACATCATTTAAATTTACTGTATAAAGCCATTTTATAGGTTAAAAGTCAAGGAGGCCGCCTCTAAAAATTGCCTTTGGGCTTAAATTCTGCGTTGCAGAAAATAGAAAAGGATATACATGCTCTCCTCCATAATAGATTCCATCGGCAACACCCCGCTTGTGGAAATACAAAAACTCAATCCCGTGCCCGGGGTGAGAATATTTGCAAAACTGGAGTATATGAACCCAGGCGGCTCAATCAAGGACCGGGCTGCCCTGTATATGATTAATCAGGCAGAGGAATCCGGAGAACTGACCCCGGAAAAGACCGTTATTGAGGCTACTTCAGGGAATACCGGCATCGGCCTGGCCATGATTTGTGCGGTGAAAGGGTATAAAATCGCCCTGGCCATGGCTGAAAACGCCAGTGAAGAACGAAAACGAATACTAAAAGCCAGGGGGGCTAAAATCATTCTCACTCCCAGGCACCTGGGATCGGACGGGGCCATTGAAGAGGTATACCGCATGGCCAGGGAACACCCTGATAAATATTTTCTCACGGACCAGTACAACAACGATGCCAACTGGCAGGCCCATTTTCACACCACGGGCCCTGAGATTTTTGAACAGACCCACGGGCGGCTGGATTCACTTGTAGCCACCGTGGGAACCTCCGGGACACTCATGGGCCTGTCCAGATATTTAAAGGAGCAGAATCCCAATATCCGGGTGATCTGTGCCGAACCCTATCTGGGCCATGGAATCCAGGGGCTGAAAAATATGAAGGAATCCTATACGCCCGGGATTTTTGATAAATCCATCCTGGATGCAAGTGACCATATTGATGACAATACAGCCTTTGAAACCGCCCGACAGTTGGCAGGAACAGAGGGGTTGTTTGTGGGCATGAGTTCCGGGGCTGCCATGGCCGTGGCTATTGAAGAGGCCCGGCGGATTCAAAATGGGATTGTTGTGGCCATTTTTCCAGACAGCGGCGAGCGCTATCTGTCCACCAGCCTCTTTTCAGTGAAGAAAAACATTCATCTGAACCTTTACAACAGCCTGTCCCATAAAAAGGAACCCTTTGAACCCCAGGGGGATGGAGACATCGGAATCTACACCTGCGGCCCCACCATTCACCGCAGGCTTAATATCGGCCAGTTCCGGCGCTATGCCTTTACTGATCTTCTGGTTCGTTATCTTGAATACCAGCAGTTTAAAGTCAATCATGTGGTCAATATCACGGATTATGATGATAAGACCATTGAAGGGGCCATGGCCGCCAAAACGTCTCTTGAGGGATTTACCCGTCCCCATCTGGAAGCATTTAAGGCTGACCTGGAACAATTGGGCATACGTAGGGCTCAGGCTTATCCCAAGGTATCCGAGCATTTTTCAGAAATGACGGATCTGGCAAGAAAGCTGGTGAACCAGAATCATGCCTATGAAAAACTGCACTCCGTTTACTTTGACCTGTCCCGCCTCAAAGGGTATGGGCAGTTGTCCAAGGTGGATGTGAATAAGATCCGAATCGGGGCAACCGTTGATTTGGATGAGTATGAAAAGCAGAATCCAAGGGATTTTACCCTGCTCAAACGGGTCCGCCTGTCCGAATTAAAACAGGGGGTGGGCATCAAGACAGAGTGGGGCAATGTCCGTCCTTCCCTCCACCTCCAGTGCGCCGCCATTTCAATGGCATATCTGGGTAACGGGTTTGATGTCCACACCGGAAGCCGGGAATTGATGTTTCCCCACCATGAAAATGAAATTGCCATTGCCAGGGCCGCCACCGGGGATGAGTTTGCAAGGGTGTGGGTGCATTGTCACCCGGTCCGCTATGACGGGTCGCTGGGGCCGGAAAATATTGAGGATATGACCCTGGACAGCCTGGCAGGGCTGGGGCTGGATATGAAAACCATCCGGTTCTGGCTTTTGTCCGCCCATTACCGTAAATCCCTGGTGCTTTCGAAGAAAAGCCTTGATGATGCCCGATTTACTTTGGCCAAGATTAACCGGTGCCTTGAGACCCTGGGGGTGGTGACCGGGAGGTCCACTGAGGAGGAGATTCAACAGATCACCTATGATATCCGGCAGGCCATGGTATCGGCCATGGCCGATGATCTCAAGGTCTCCACCCTGGTTTCCGGGCTGCTGTCAGGGGTGAAAAAAATCAACCGCCTGATTTCCGGAAACCGGATCGGATCCAAAGGAGCACAACAGCTGCGGGACTGTTTCAGGGATGTGGACTTGGTGTTGAATGTGTTTGATTTTAGTAAAAAAACGGAATATTCAAAAGACGTAAATTCTCTAATGAAAGAACGGGAGACCGCCCGCCGGAATCATGACTGGGAAGCCGCAGACATGATTCGGAAAACGCTTGAGGCTATGGGTGTCCCGGTTCATGATAAAAAGGTGTGATAGATGAGACCCATAATTTTTTTCCCCTTCACCAGGGTGCGTGCGGACCAGATGCGGGCTATGGATATGTTTTTCAGCGGGTTCAAGGTGCTGAACCTGAATCCAAAGGCGCTTCAGGAATCTTTTTTTTCAGAGGCCCTTGACGCGGGACGTGTGAAACCAATCTCTGTGGGGGATGATAAGGTTTCCATGGTTGAGGCCAAAGTACGATCGTTCCGGGATTGGGCTGCGATTCATAAGGGAAATGAAAAGAATTTAAAGGCCTTGATCCGGGAGAATACGTATTTCCGTGATGAGACAGATGTTACGGCCATTCAATCTGGTATCCGTCAGGGGGTTTCCCCAGTGTCCGATCCCGGGAGGGATGCACAACAGATAGCAGATCCCCTGCTAGTTTTACGCTTTGCAGAGATCCTGGACGAGGAGAATGAGACCATTCAAAATGAGCTTGATGCGTTGGAGCAGAGCAATTCAGCCCTTTTTGCGGAACTCAAGGGGGAAATTGACCCCAATGATTCAATTCCCGAACAAGGGCGGCGGCCGGATCCCTGTGCTGACAGAACAGGGGAGCGGATCAAGGCCTGGTGCGATGCCGCAGGGGAAGCCGGTCTTTTTGACACAGACAATGGGAACGGAGAATGCCCGGTTCTGGCCACCACAAGTCCCGTAGTTTTGGACTATTTAAAGGCCAATTCAGACCAGGTGATAAATGGGCTTGACATTGATTCCATAAAAGTGCATGAACATGATTGTGCCCGCAGGGAAACCCGGCAGATGGATTTTTATCAAGCCCTTGAAGAATTTATTTCAGGTAAAAATCCATCCTGGACCAAGGGTCTGGATGCAGATGATTGTAGCTGCCCAACAGGCGTACTCCGGCTGATCCGTTTTCCCGGTGGGGTCCTGAATGAAAAATTTAATATTCCGGGCACACAGGTTGTTGTATGTCTGGTGAAATTAAACTCATAAAAAACTTGATTTTATAGAAAAATATGTTGTAAAAGCGTTTTTTAAATCAGGTGAATTTAAATCTGGTAAATTAAAATCATGGGATTTTAAATCTGGTATAAATTTAAGAAATGAGTTTATAAAATTGTACCGTTATTAATTAAGGAGATTATTGAAATGGCTTTTAATCCAATCGTTGACGAATCAAAATGTGTTGGTTGTGAAGAATGTGTGGACGTATGTCCTGTGGAAGTATTTGAAATGGAAGACGAAAAATCCGTCCCCGTCAATGCTGAAGAATGCATGGGCTGCGAAAGCTGTGTAGAAGTTTGTGAAGAAGACGCCATTGTAGTCGAAGAAGACTAACAAAAGCGTTTTATTTATAAAATGCCGGGTCCTTTGTAAGAAAGGTGCCCGGCATTTTTGTTGAATAGGCCTGCCGTTAAAATCTAAACCCGCTAAAATCGTAACGAAAGACAGCTTAATCCGCCATCCAGTTTCCTGAATTCCGACACATCCACTTCAAGGGTTGCATATCCTGCGTCTGCGATCATATCACGGGTTTGTTTATAACCTGCCGGGACCAGGACCCTGTTATTGATCCATACTGAGTTGGCGGCATAGGCCTCTTTATCCCCCACCCCAACACGGGTGAATCCAGAGAACTCTTCTTTGGTTAGAAATTCACCCCAGGCCAGTAAGATATTGTTTTCCAGGTAGGAAATTCCGGTTTTAAGGTGGAGCACCGTTTTAAGGGGCACGGCTGAAGCGGTCATGCCGTACCGGATTAATATGGCCTCAAGCTGGGCAAACCCTTCTGCATTGGTCCGGTCCGACAGTCCCACATAAAAATGCGTCCCCGCCATCATGATGTCTCCGGCATCAAGGGTGCCGGGTGCTGTGATCTCTTCTATGGGCAGGTCAAATGCGGCCATGGCTTTGCGCACAGAATGAATTTCTCCCCTTCTGCTCTCTGCTCCGGGACGGGTGATTACGGCGCAACCTGATGTCACTAGACAGGCATCTTCAATAAATACAGAGTCCGGATATGCCTCATCCGGTGGCAGGATTGTGACGGATAATTTACAGGCTTCCAGGGCCTTTATATAGGCATCATGCTGGCGGCAGGCTAAATCATAGTCGGGTATTCCCAGGCCGGCTTGGGTAATTCCTTTAACCATATTCTTGCAGGGCTGTTTAACAATGGCCTTGGTGAACATAAAAACTCCTTAGTTTAATGTTTGAGTCTTTGCAGCAGTCTGTGCCGGTGGTCTTGAGTAATTGGTCAGAAAGACCCCGGAGACCACCAGCACGGCTCCAAGTATTATATCTCTTGTTACTGGCTCATCAAGAATAAAATAGGCCAGGATCAGGGCTGATACCGGAACAAAGTTGATAAAGACCCCGGATTTTGTGGGGCCTATGCGCTTTATCCCCTGGTAATACCAGTAAAACCCCAGAACCGTGCCGAAGAATCCCAGGTAAAAGAGACATCCCCATTCCTGGATCCCGTAATCGGGTATATGGAAAAATACACCTTTGAAAAGGGCCGGAAAAAATAATAATGCCGTGCCGGCCAAGGAGGAATAGCAGACCGCAACTAAAGGTGAGAAATTTTTCATAAGGGGTTTGCCAAGGATGGAATAGGAGACCCAGGACGCCACACAGCCGAAAATAGCAAGCTCCCCTTTGCCGATGCCTGTTTTGAATATATCTGCCGGGCTACCGTCGGAGATGATGACCAGGGCGCCGGACACTGACAGTATCAGGCCGGAGAGTTTCAACAGGGTCAGACGCTCTTTAAAGAGCAGGGCTGATGCCAGGCTGATGAAAATAGGGTTGGTGGCAATAATCAATGAGGCCCTGTTGGCATTGATCATGGTCAGGCCGGTGAAAAACAGGATGTTATAGGCAAAGATGCCGGTGAGGCCCCCAAGAAGTATGCTGATAGCTTGCCTGCCGTTGATGCCGGGAAGGCGTTTTTCTGTCTTTATCACCAGTAATACCAGGAAAAAAGAGGCAATGGCAAACCTTAAAAATGCTGCGGAATAAGGGGTTACCTGTCCGGCAAGACCTTTACCGGCAATAAAGGTGCCACCCCAAAAAAATGCAGTGAATATGAGTTTTATATAGGTCATGAGCCTGAGCCTTTTGGGTAACGGGTCGCAATTAAAGCTGATTATTTGCCTAGACGTTGGAAGAAAAGTCAAGGAAAAGCTTGAAACAGAGGATCTTTAGGGTTTACATTCCAACTGGGCATCATATATAAAACCAGAACAAAAACTAATTGGTCCAGGAAAGGGCGTCCATGCATTCTTCATCAAGCAAGCAGTTTAGTTCCAAGGCCATTTGCCAGTCCCTGATTAATGCCCGGCTGATTTCCCCGGACCAGGCCAGGGACCTGATCCGCAGGGAAGGGCAGATCCGGGAGAATATCCTGATCAAAGCATCTAAGAAAAAAATGACCCTGGCCGATAAAAAAAAGGCTATGATCGGCATTTCCTTCATTGAAGTGATCCTTCATTTAAAGCTGAACAGGCTGGACCAGCCGGAAAAAATTATTGATGAAGACCTGATATACCGATCCCTGGCCACATCCTGGAATCTTCCCTACAAAAAAATTGATCCCTTAAAGCTGGAATTGAATCTGGTCACGGGAACCATTTCAAAATCATTTGCATTGAGACACCTGCTTTTGCCCCTGGAGTTGGAAGCCGGCAAGTTGGTGGTGGCTACCCCGAACCCGTTTAATCACGAGGCCATCATGGATGTGGAACGGGTATCAAAGCTGAGAGTAACTCCCATTGTCAGCTCCCGGACAGATATCGCAAAGCTTATACGTGAATTCTTTGGATTTCAGTATTCCATTTCTGCGGCAGAAGATCTATTTGCCAATAAAGGGGTGGACCTGGGGAATCTTGAACAGTTTGTAAGCCTATCGGCCACGGATGAGTTGCCGTCAACGGACCAGCATATTGTGAATGCGGTGAACCATTTGTTTTCCTATGCCTTTGACCAGAAGGCTTCCGATATTCATATAGAACCCAAGCGGGAACTGTGTCTGGTACGGATGCGCATCGACGGTGCCCTGCATACCGTGTACAAATTGCCCAAAAAATTACACAATGCCGTTGTCAGCCGTATAAAGACCCTGTCTGCCCTGGATATGGCGGAAAAAAGACGGCCCCAGGACGGACGGATCAAGATGGCAAAGGAAGGCACTGAGGTTGAAATCCGGGTCTCCACCATTCCCGTGGCCTTTGGTGAAAAGGTGGTCATGCGGATCATGGACCCGGATATCCTGTTCCAGGACCTTGAGATGCTCGGTTTTTCAGGGGAGGATTTTCAGCGGTACAAGAAACTGATCACCATGCCGTTTGGTATTATTCTGGTCACCGGGCCCACCGGGTCCGGAAAATCCACCACACTGTATTCAAGTCTACGTATGCTCTCTTCACCGGAGGTCAATATCACCACCATTGAAGATCCCATAGAGATGATTCACGAGGAATTTAACCAGATCGGGGTCAAGCCTGCCATTAACGTAACCTTTGGATCTGTATTGCGTAATATTCTGCGTCAGGACCCGGATATTATCATGGTGGGTGAAATCAGGGACCTTGAGACGGCACAGGCTGCGGTCCAGGCTGCCTTAACCGGGCATCTGGTGTTGTCCACCCTTCACACCAATGATTCTGTTTCTACGATTTTCAGGCTCCTGGACCTGGGGATTCCACCCTACCTTGTGCACTCTGCCCTCACCGGTGTGGCGGCTCAGCGACTGGTCCGGAAGATATGTCCTCATTGTGTTCAAACCTTTGAAATGGATGCCACGGAACTGGCTGATCTTGGGATTATACTGCCACGTACCGGTAAGGTGCCGCTTAAACACGGCAGAGGGTGTGTTAAGTGCCGGAATACCGGGTACAGCGGTCGAACAGGTCTATATGAAATTCTTCCCTATACCGATGATTTGAAGCGGCTGACCTCCAATGACGCCAGCCTGGGAGAACTTCGGGAAAAAGCAATCCAGGAGGGCCTGATGACCCTCAGGGAATGCGGAATAAAAAAGATGCTCCAAGGCCTGACCACATATCAGGAGGTCCTGAGGGTAACCTGGGACCAGGCTTAATTCGTTCAGCCCCTAATTCACTATATCCCCGGGATGGATATCCCGCTTTGAGGATAAGATGATTACAGTGGAGTTGTCGGCTTCGGTGTGGAGGATAATAAGGCGGCCTGAATCCAAGGGGTCCAATAGAGTCACATCGTCTGTGTCGTGCACAGATATGTTTTCCTGGGTCTGTAGAATGGAATAGATCTGGCCGGGATATACATTGTCATTTGCCCCTTTATTGATAAATGCAATTTGATGATCATTGACCATCTTTTCATTGTCCTCGGAACAGAGAATTGCCCCGTCAATGGGTTCTGGATTGTTCTGGATGGTGAATACAGTGTCCCTCCGGGCATAGGCCATTATTTTATCCCCCACCGTGGCATCCCGGTATGATTTTTGGATTACGGCTTTTGCATACCTTTCATTGATTTCGGTCACCTTGATTTCGGCTTTGATAAGGTGTTTGATACCCTGGAAAGGGGTTCCATTTATTTTTTGTTTTACAGTTTCAGTGGCAAAAATCTGGTAGCGTTCTTGGGGGATCAGAGGCATGCCAGCCCCGGGTTTGATATAGATGATGTCATTGGTGGACATCACCAGGTTTCCGTCTTGCTCTCTTATAATCGTTCCCAAAACAGTTTCTTCTGTTTTTCTGATGAAACCGATGCGGTCAATGGCGGGATAGTTGAACCGGGGGGTGACTGGGACCGGCGGTGTTTTTGTTTCTGACTTGGTTACTGCTTTGGTCTGGGGTTGAGCTTGTCGTTTTAATTGGGATTTTAAGTATATCCGGATTTTTTTTCCCGGATAAATCCAGTGGGGGTTTTTAATATCCTTATTTATTTCCCACAGTCCAGGCCAGTCCCATTGGGAATTATAAAATTTTTGAGACAAGTCCCACAGGGTGTCTCCCTTTTGAATGGTGTAGTAAAATCCTGTATCTTCATTCGTGTTAAAGCCTTGCGAGACCTGGGTCCATCCTGCTGAACCCTGCAAGATGATGGTTAGTAAAATCACAATAATGATGGATGCGATATTTTTCTTTTGGCCTGCCATGGTTTCCCCCGATGCGTTGATCTGATGCGTTGATCCCTGTAAATCTTGACTTTATTTAATATCCTGTTCTATAAAATGTCAAGATTTGTTACACGAAATACTATAAAGTGGATGGAAAATGACACAAATTGCTGATCTCCTCTTTGAGGTGCGGATGTTGAAAGATTTGGACCGGACAGGGTATGCCTTTCTGGGGGCCGGCAGGGAAAGTGTTGCCGAACATAGCTTTACCACTGTATTCATCTGCTTTACCATGGCCCGGATGGTGCCGGATATTGACAGGGAAAAACTCTTGTCCATGGCATTGGTGCATGATGTTCCCGAGGCCAGGACCAATGACCAGAATTATGTCCACAAAAAATACAATACAGTGGACGAGTCCAAAGCCGTGGCCCATCTCACCCACGGGCTGGCATTTGGTGGGGATATTAAAAATCTGATTGATGAGTTTAATCTGGGGGAGACCCTGGAGGCCAGGCTGGCCAGGGATGCGGACCAGCTTTCTTTTATTCTGGAGCTTAAGAAGCTGAAAGATACCGGTGCCGCATCTCCCAAGTCCTGGTTGCCACTTGTGATCCAGCGGTTGAAGACAGATGTTGGAAAGCAGATGGCCCGGGAAATACTGGACACCCCGTGGGATGGATGGTGGACCCGTGATTATTCTGAATAGCAACCATGCGCAGCTTGACCCTTTATCCGGCAGTCATGCCCAGCATGGCTTAGCCTTTCATATAAAGAACTGAGAATCCATGGATAAAAATACCCTTTTTGTTTTGTATGCCGGCGCCGGCGACCTTTCCTCAGTTCTGGATTCCGACTCCGGATTTGAATTGGCAGCCTGTGGAGACCCGGACAGGTGTCCGGTTCTGACTCGGCGTCCGGATATTGTCCTAATGGATCCGTTTTTAAGGGGCACCATAGGTCCTTTGGAAAAGGGCCTTGCTGTAAAATGGCTTAAGGCATTCAAGGCAAAACCGTTTCGGTTTCCCCCGGCATTTTTCATTGTTGTTTCTCCGGGTACGGACATGGATGATCAGCTAAGCCTCATGGAGGCAGGCTTTGATGATATCATTGAATGGCCTATTTCTCCTAGAATGCTTGGCCTAAGATCCCGGTGCCTTGTGAAGAAAACCCTTGTTGAGCAGAACCTGCATTCCAAGGACGTCGCCCAGGAAAAACTCTTTGGGTATCTGGACCGGTTTAAAGTTGAATTGAAAAAGGCCAAAACAGATCTGCGGGATGAGAAAAACAGCCTGAATACGGCCTTGAAGCAGATCCAGGAGATGACCCTTGAGCGCCGTCGCCTGAAAACTGGGAATGCAGAGCTGAAAAAATTATTAAAGCAAAATATGGATGGATTTGGAAAAATTTTTTATACCCTGATACAGCATAAGCTGGAGAAAAATCGGGGCCACGGGGAGCGGGTTGCACGGACCGCGTTATTCATTGCCAAAGAAATGGGCTTTGGCGAAAAAAAGTTGGAGGATCTTCGAAAAGCTGCTATGTTGCATGAAATCGGGCTTCTTTTTCTGTCTGATTATGATTCTGACAGGCCCTTAGATGATATCCCGGGTATGGCAGGTACGGGAATAAAACCGGAAAATATCCCAGCGGAAGACATCCCAGAGGGACCGGTTGGCTATGATAAAACACTGATGGTGCAATTCCCTGTAAAAGGTGCCCAATTATTGAGTCATTGTCCGGGATTTGAAGACCCCGCACGGATCATCCATTCCTTGAATGAGAATTCCGACGGAACCGGATATCCGGATGGATTGAGGCGGAGATACATTCCTTTGGCGTCTAAAATCCTTGCCGGAGCGGACGAACTTGAGGGTCTCAGGGACAGAGACGATATAAGGGGAACGGATGATCTTTTAAAGGCCCTGGAAAATCTGGCCGGTGTCCGTCTTGATCCGGTGATCGTGGGGTGGCTGGAGAAATTCGTGGTGCTGCACATGGGTGCCGATGCCTTCCGGGTCCGGGGTGTGGGCATTGAACAGCTGGAACCGGGCATGGCGTTGGGGACGGCATTGTTCACAACCACCGGGACTAAATTGTTTACGGCCAACACGGTGCTGACCCGGGAATCAATTGATAAGATTATACAATATCACAGGGAATACCCTGTGGATGCAACGGTTTACATAAAGGCTTAGAATATGGATCTTGCTTCGATTATCGGCGTTGTTTCCGGAATAGGTTTTATACTGGGGACCATTCTCTTGGGCGGCAGTATCATGATGTTTGTCAATATTCCCTCCATCCTGATCGTTGTGGGGGGGACTGTTGCAGCGGTTTTGATTGGTTATCCCATGGGCGATGTCCTGGGTATGTTCAAGGCCGGCATGAAGGTGTTCATGTTCAAAATTGAAAAGCCCGAAGACATTATTACAAATCTGGTGGAAATTTCCAATAAGGCCCGAAAAGGGGGATTGCTTTCCATTGAAGGGGATATACAGAGTACTCCTGACCCCTATCTTGCCCAGGCGTTGCAGATGACGGTTGACGGGGTGAAAACCGGTGATATTGCCCAGATTATGCAAAAACAGATGCAGTTGACAAAAAAAAGCCTGGATACCGGTGCAGATGTTTTTTCAAGCATGGGGTCTTATGCACCAGCCTTCGGCATGATTGGTACGCTTATCGGCCTGGTTCAGATGCTGGCAAACCTGGATGATCCTTCATCCATCGGCCCTAAAATGGCCGTGGCAATGATCACTACCTTTTACGGTGCTGTTATGGCCAACCTCTTTTTTATCCCCATGAGCGACAAGCTCACCGGCCGGGCTGAAGAGGAGATCACTAACATGAATATAATATTTGAAGGAATTTTGTCCATCAGGGAGGGGGAACATCCCAAGCTCATGGAAGATAAGCTCAAGGTTTACCTGTCGGAATCCAAAGAAGATAAAAAATAAATGAATTTAAAAAGAGAGTCCGTGCATGGCTGATAATACCGGTGCAGAACATGAAGAGGAGATGACCCTTGCCTCTCCGCCTCCGGAGGAAAAAAAAGATGAGGGCGGTGGCGCTCCTGAATGGATGGCCACCTTTGCCGATCTGGTGACTCTGTTAATGTGCTTTTTTGTTCTTTTGTTTGCCATGAGTACCACCCAGCAGGAGACCTATAAAGAATTGGTCCAGTCCCTGAGAAGCGCTTTGGGAGCCCAGGCTGTCCCTGAATCCGGTACAAGGGAGGGGTTGACCATGCATGCGGTTCCCTCTGAAGAACCTTCTGAAACACAGGAAATTGACGAGTTAGGGGCTATGATTGAAAAGGAGATGGAGGATATTGTTTCTGAGGTCAGGGAACTGGTTCTGTTCAATAAATTGGGGGGGGAGGTCAGTGTCACCAAAACAGAGGATGGGGTGGTCATTACCCTGTCAGATCTCCTTCTCTTTGCCGAAGGCGGAACAAAACTGGCGCCCAAGGGCTTGGATATCCTTGAAAAAGTGGCCTCCGTTTTGGCAAAACTCGCCTACCATGTCAAAATAAAGGGGCACACGGATTCCGAGCCCATTTCATCTGCCCTGTATCCTTCAAACTGGGAATTATCCAGTGCCAGGGCATCCACTGTGGTGCGGCTCCTAGTTCAGAACGGAGTCCCCCCCTTTTATATTTCAGCTGAAGGGTATGCCCAATACCATCCTGTGGCCACCAATGATACGGCCCAGGGTAGGGCCAGGAACCGTCGGGTGGAAATTGTCTATGAGCGTGACAGCATTGCCCGCCAATTTGCAGATATGAGTGCCAAATAACAAAAGATTAAGTTATTTTATAACGATTCCTAAGTCTAATTTCGAGTATATTTTTTATCCAGTTCTTCTTTTTCTATGGCCACAATGCGTTGAAGATCGGCGTAGGGAATACCCTTTTTCATTCCCGGGCAGGAGTTGGCCATGATATCCCAGTTTTCCGGGTGGGTGATAATGGTTTTGATATAGGGCCAGGCCCTGCACATGTAGGGCTTTACCGGGTGGATCGTGCATTGTTTGTTTGGATCAAAAAAAACACAGGATCCGTTTTCTGCAAGGGTAAGCACCGGCCTTGATCCGGACATGTCGCAATATCTGTCCACAAATGTGTCTGGATCGGCGTTTATAAACTCTGCGATCTTTTTAATATCTTTCCGGGTGACATAGGTGCCCCCGAATCCCTTGCAGCACTCACCGCAGAGTTTGCAGTCAAATATATCCTGGGCCGTTAGTTCTTCGGTGGCCTCAAGTTTAGAATCCATACCGTTTTTCCATTGCTTTTTGCATGGTCAGGGGGTCAACGTACTGGAGATCCCCTCCCATGGGTACCCCGGATGCAATCCGGGTTATTCTGATGCCGGCCGCCTTTAACCTGTCCTGAATGTAGGCGGCTGTTGCTTCTCCTTCCACATTGGTTTTGGTTGCCAGAATGATTTCCGATACCTTCCCGGGATCTGCCCGGGTGAACAGCTCTGCCAGACGGATATCATCAGGGCCGATGCCATCAATGGGGGAAAGGACTCCGCCCAGAATATGATAGTGCCCTGAAAATGAGCCAGAGTTCTCGATAGCTGCCATGTCTGTTGGGTTTTCAACCACACAGATCACGGACGGGTCCCGGGCCGGATCAGAACAGATCCGGCAGTGATCATTGTCGCTGAGTGCAAAGCATGAACTGCAGAGCCGGACACTGGTTTTCAACTCAACAATATCCCCTGCCAGGGTGGCGGCCTCATGGTCTGGGGCATGAAGAATGTGCAGGGCCAGGCGTTCGGCCGTTTTTTTTCCAATCCCGGGCAGGGTGGAAAGGGAATTTATCAATTTGACAATGGCTTCGGGATAATGGTTCACAGGGGTGTCTATTCTTTGTATGGTGTATGGGATTAAAGACCGGGAATGTTAAGCCCGCCAGTGAGTTTGCCCATTTCCGAAGAGACCATTTCCTGGGCTTTGTTCAGGGCGTCATTTACGGCAGCCAGAACCAGGTCCTGGAGCATTTCAACATCTTCCGGATCCACCACCTCTTTTTCCAGTACAATGGATTCTATTTTCTGGCCGCCATTGGCGATTACTTTTACCATGCCGCCGCCTGCAGATGCTTCCACGGTTTTTTTAGCCAGTTCTTCCTGGGTTTTTAGCATTTTTTTCTGCAGTTTCTGGGCCTGTTTCATCATGGTATTCATATTTTTCATAATGGATAACTCCTTTTTTGTTTATAATATTTCCCCGTCAAACAACCGCCGGGCTTCTTGAACCATGGGATGGCGTGAGGCTGTCTGCCTGGCTTTCTCTTCGGCCTTTTGAGATTCCGAAGGTCCCTGGGGCTGGCTGGCTCCGGTGGTGGTCATATTGAATTTTATGGATTTGTTCAGGTATTGCCTGCTCAGGGCCTGTAGCTCTTTGTCTTTATTTTGGATTCTGGATTTTTCATAATCAGAACGCAGATTCAGTGTTGCCGTTATCTGGTCTTTATCCGAGGTATCAATATCTGCTCGGGAGAGCTGGGCATAAATAGAGGGCAGCTTTTTTTGTAAAATATTTAAAAATTGCAGCCAGGTGACCGGGCCTTGTTGTTCCTGGTTTTCCGGTGCTCTTGGCTCCGCCGGTGCGGAAATGGGTTCCGGAGGTGGGGCTGTCATCTGCCGGGGTTCCCGGGTGGGCGGCAGGGGGGGGGCTGCATTATGGGATTGCTCCGGCTGTATGCGGTCCGGTTGTGGTTCCTGGGGGGGCGGGCCTGAAGTCGATGCAGCTGCAGGCTGGGTATCAATCTGCCGGGCCAGGGTATCCAGCTTGGCAATGATTGCATCCAGCTGAACCCCGGGATTGATCTGGATCAGTTTTAGCAAAACCATTTCCACGGCAGTCTGGGTGTGTGATGAAAACCGTACCAGGTTTTCATTATCCAGAAGCAGTTGAAGCAGCATACCCAGATATGTCTGCGGTTGTTCACTCACAGTTTCGAATAGTTTTTCTTTTTCGGCATCAATGAGGTTCAGGCTCGGGGTCTCTTTTCCGCAGAGCTTGATTATATTCAGGTTCCGGAAATGGGCAATAATGTCGGAGTAAAATTTTTTTAGATCCAGGCCGGAATCGTTTATTCTTTCCACCAGTTGGATCAGGGTGGCCCCGTCCTTATTGAATACCCCAGCCGATAGATTGAACATCAGCTGACGGTCAGAGATGCCTAAATTATCTACAACCCTTTGGTGGTCAATGTCTTTTTCAGGACTTGCAGAGAGTATCCGGTCCAGAAGGCTCAGGGAGTCCCTGATGGAGCCGTCCGCCTCCAGAGCAATCAGATCCAGGCTGTCACTTTCCACGGTAAAGCCCTCTTCATGGCACAGGAAGGTGAGATGATCTGAAATCCGGTTTAATGGAATCCGGGCCAGATCATGGCGCTGGCACCGTGACAGAATGGTAGCGGGGATTTTATGGACTTCAGTGGTGGCAAATATAAAGAGTACATGTTCCGGCGGCTCTTCCAGGGTTTTGAGCAGGGCATTGAATGCCGCCGTGGAAAGCATGTGGACTTCATCAATAATATAGATTTTGAACCGGGCCGAGGCCGGCATATAGGTTACATTTTCTCTGAGATCCCTGATCTGTTCCACACTGTTGTTGGATGCCCCGTCGATTTCAAATACATCAGCACAATGGCCGTGGATGATATCCGTACATATTTTGCACAGGTTGCATGGGGCCGGGGTGGGGCCCTGGGTGCAGGTCATGGCCTTGGCCAGGATTCTGGCAATAGTGGTTTTTCCAGTGCCTCTGGGGCCGGTGAACAGCATAGCATGAGCCACCCGGTCTGCGGAGATAGCATTGGTCAGGGTAGTGGTTACATGCTCCTGTCCCACCACTTCTTCAAAAGTCTGGGGCCGGTATTTAAGTGCTAAAACTTGATATGACATGAAGGTTCGGGCATGTTGTATGGCGGATTTTTTACGCCGGTTGCCATCCATTATATAATTGGTTTCTATCCAATGACTGTCGAATCGACTATATACCAGAGGAGGACTGTAGGGTCAACGGTGGAATTTTGTTCTCTGGGATTTTTAAAATTGGTGGGCCTTAAAGACAGTCACCATCTGCACACAAGATCATTGTTCCCTATATGATATACTTCGGTTGTATCCCAACTTGACAAAGCTTAGGAAATAGATTAATTAACTGCTAACTAATTTTTTTATTTAACCCAATCGAAAGGAGAATTATGCCAACCGACTATTATTCTGCAGAAAGCCACTTCAACAAGGACGAATTATTGGAACTTTTGAATGAAATTGATACTGAACGTCAATCTGATCGTAACAAGAGGGATGATCAGATTGACGAAGACTTCACATACCAAACACACCCAGATCCAAACAATCAATTTCGTTAGAACTGTCTTAGGTAATATCTGGCCTTGGTTTTTGCTGTGGACAAGTTGCCAGTGTTTAAGGAATACTGCAATGCTTTTTTGATGTCCAAAGGAATACTGATTCTGAAATAAGCATAGGGTACTTTGACCAGGTAGGATGGGTACGGCCTGTCCTCATCTTCTCATCTTCTATCTGCCAGTGTGTATGACACAGGCGTATTAAATAGTTCAGGCCTTAAAAACAAAAAAAAGCCACTGTGATCACAGTCGCTTCTCTTTTAATTGGCGGAGAGGCGGGGATTCGAACCCCGGGTACCCGGTTAGGATACACACGCTTTCCAGGCGTGCACCTTCAGCCAACTCGGTCACCTCTCCAAACTCAATTAACCCGGGCAAGATAGTATCTTTTTTTAAAGGTGTCAAGCATTAATGACGGTCCGATATTCTTTTGTGGGATTACCGTGGCTGTCGTAAAGATAGAGGGGGGGGCGAACCCTGCAGGATGATTTGATATTTTTTACTGCTGATACAATTACCCGTATTGCGTTTTTTTGGGGAGATGCATGGATAAAACGGATCCACTCCGGCCTGATTGATGTGGGTTGAGTGGCCTGACAGATGTCAAAGAGTCTTTCTGCAGGGAAGATAACCATGATGGTGCCCTTTGGTCTGAGGAGTTCTTCTGCTTTGGCAAAAAGGGTTTGGATGGTGAGTTTCAGTTCATGCCGGGCAACGGCCTTTTGAGGGTCAGGATTCAGGCGGCCGGTATCTGCCTTTTTATAAGGAGGGTTGGATATGATCCGGTCAAACCGGCCTTCTGTATTCTTGGCACTTAAATCGGAGATATCTTTATTAACGATATGGATCTGGTGGTCCATCTGATTATCATCAATGTTTTTTTTGGCTATGCTGGCCAGTGCTGTTTGAATCTCGATGCCCGTAATAAAGGTGTCTGGGGTTCGGTATCCTATGAGCAGGGGCATGATGCCGCAACCGCAGCCAATATCCAGAATCCGGTCTCCTGGTGCAGGCTGTACATGGTGGCAGAGGATGAGCGGGTCTATGGTATATCGATACCCGTTTTCAGGCTGAAGGAGTTTGAGCTTGCCGCTTAAAAGGGATTCAGCTGTGAATTTTTCCAATTTTGAACCGGATTCTTGAAATTAGAGGGGTGTCCAATTGGGCATTAAGATTGGAAGCCATTTCTTTTTCCAGAAATTTGAGTTGGTGAATCCAGGCTGAACTGGATACGTTGACCGATAAAATGCCGTCTTTAAAGGCATCGGGCTTGGCGTTCATAGCAATGGGGGCACCCACGGCCTGGTCCCAGATTTCCCAGATCCGTGTCATTTTCGTATCCTTGGCCGGTCTGTATTTCCCCAGGGCACGGTTCAGTATGTCGCTGATGTGGATTAGTTTGCCCTTGTCCTGTTCGTTGTTCAAAATTTAATTCCTTATACCATGTTAGCTTTTCTCAAACTCATACCATAGAACCACCCGGGAATATACCTTTAAATATGATGCCTATCAGAGCGGTTGCGCACTTTCTCTACAGGGACGCATCCCAAATAAATATTGCCTTTTGACCTTGATAATTATAAATAAAGTCATATTTTGCCTTCACAATGTATCTGGAAAAATAACCATTTAACCGCTGTAGAGGACGCTCAGTATAGGAATCAATTTATGAATTGGGATTGGGAAAAATTAAGGGAAAACCAGCAAAAATACGAAAAAAACCAGGGAGGCGGCCCAGGTATGCCTAAACCGCCTCAAATTGATGACCTCATGAACAAGTTCAAGGGGTTCCGGTTTCCCGGGGTGTTGTTTGTCGGCATCCTTTTGCTGGCGCTTTATCTGGGGTCATCTACTTTTTTTACCGTGGACCGCAACGAGGTCGGTGTGATTCAGCGGTTCGGTAAGTATGACAGAATTGCCCAGCCGGGTTTGAATTTTAAACTGCCCACAGGGATCGAAAAGGTCACTAAGGTAAATGTAAAAACACCGGAAACCGAAGAGTTTGGTTTCAAGACCTACAGCAGTACCGGTACATACCGGACCTCAAGTGATTCTGCAAGACAGGAATCTTCTTTGATGCTGACCGGGGATTTGAATGTGGCGGTGGTGCCCTGGATTGTTCAGTACCGGCGTTCCGACCCCAGGGAATATCTGTTTAATGTCAAGGATGTAAGGTCTTTGCTCCGGAACATGTCCGAGGCTACCATGCGGACAGTGATCGGAGACAGAAGTATAAACGAGGTCATCTCAAGTCGTGCCGAAATTGCTCTTGCTGCAAAGGAGATGCTTCAAAAGGAGATGGACCATGCCAAAGCAGGTATCAATATTGTAAATATTGAGATGAAAAAAACCAATGTGCCTGAGCCGGTCCAGGCCTCATTTAATGAGGTTAACCAGGCCACCCAGGAAAAAGAGCAGACCATCTACAAGGCAAGAGAAGAATATAACAAGGCCGTTCCCCTGGCCCGGGGTGAAGCCAAACGGCTCATCAAGGATGCCGAAGGGTACGCCATTGACCGGGTGAACCGGGCTCAGGGTGATGCGGCTAAATTTAAGGCCGTTTATGATGCCTATGCCCTGGCAAAAGACGTCACCAGAAAGCGGATGTATCTTGAAGCCATGCTGGAAGTGCTGCCCAAGGTGGGGAATAAGTATATCATTGATTCGGATCAGAAAAACCTTCTTCCGTTTTTGAATATGGGAGATAAGGCTGCGGGGCTCCCCCAGGACAGATTTCTTCAGAAGGGTGAATAAGAATGAATAATAATTTAAAAATAGGTGCTCTGGCGATTATTGCCGTTGTTGTTGTGATGTTTTTCGGGTCGGTCTATGTGATTGACGAGACCCAGCAGGTGGTCGTGACCCAGTTTGGACGGATTGTCGGGGAGGCTAAAAAAGATCCCGGGATACAATTAAAAATTCCTTTTATTCAGAAGGCGAATTATTTTCCCAAAAATATGCTGGAATGGGATGGTGACCCGGGTCAGGTGCCCACAAAAGACAAGACGTATATCTGGGTGGATACCTATGCCCGGTGGCGAATTTCTAATCCCATTGTTTATTTTCAGACCGTAAAGGATGAATTTTCCGCTCTCAAGCGTCTGGATGATATTATCGATCCGGCTGTGCGTGACCTTATTTCCTCCTACCCCCTGGTGGAGAGTGTCAGGAATACAGACCGCCCTATGGATACCTTTGATGTTGTTGCCGGAAACAAAAACATTAGCAACGGGGAAGAGAAGCCCACGCGCCTGGTGCGGTACAAAGTTGATCTCGGGCGGGATGAGATTGCTCGGCAGATTGAAAATCAGGCCCGGGAAAAGCTGGAACGGTTTGGTATTGAAGTTGTGGATATGAAGATTAAACGGATTAATTATATCGACAGTGTCAGACGTTCCGTATATGACCGGATGATTGCAGAAAGGAATCAGATTGCTGAAAAGTTCCGTGCAGAAGGAAAAGGAGAGGCCAGCAATATCCGGGGTGGGAAGGAAAGGGATCTTCAGGTGATCAAGTCTGAAGCGTATAGGGAAGCCCAGACTCTAAAGGGTAAGGCCGATGCTGAAGCCACACAGATCTATGCCCAGGCCTATGGACAGGACCCTGAGTTCTATGCCTTTTTGAAAACCATGGAGCTTTATAAGGCAACCCTTGAGAAGGACAGTACCCTGGTGCTGTCAACGGATTCTGAATTGATGAAGTACCTTAAAGGAAGTGATCGGTAAGTGAAAAATTGAATGGGGAAATTAAGCTGAGTGACTCCGGCGTAATTTCCCCATTTTTTTTGAGAAAGAATTTAAAAGAAATTATTTTTTCTTTCTCTGATGTCTGGTCTTGGCAAGGAGTTTTCTGTGTTTATGCTTGCGCATTTTTTTCCTTCTCTTCTTGATAACACTACCCAAAAAAATCACCTCCTTTAGATGTATTGATTCTGTTTCTTTATTTGCTAAATTGTTACTATAGCATAAGTTTTCAACGAATGTCTATCCTTTTATTCATGGGGGCAGGCCGGTTATGGAGCCGATTGTTTTTAGCAGGGAAGAGCTTGAAAAAGTGGACTTGGCCGTCCTGCGCGCAGAGGAGCTGGTGAATAATTATTTCAAGCTCTCGCCTGCCTTGTGGCTGAAGAATCGTTATGACATTAAAACCGCCGCTGGACTGGCCCCTCATGAGCGAGTTGACGGTGTTTTTGCCCAGGTACTCAAATATGAAGGGCGGAGGGGAGATGTGGCTCTGGGGTCATCTTCTTTTAGTCTTTATCATGTCTGCCTGCAGGATCCGGCCATTCTTGGACTGGTGTCCGGTGATTCAGGGATTAGGCTTTCCCCTTTTCTTCTATATATATTGATTCATGAACTGGTTCATGTGGTTCGTTTTTTACGGTTTGAACATCGATATGAAAATGGAGCCGAAGCCGAGGTTACCTTTGAAGAAGAAAAAAAAGTGCATGCCCTTACCTATAAAATTGTCTCCCCCACAGGTGTGTCCGGGCTTATGGAAGTTATTGATTTTTTTAAGCAATGGCATGGCTTTTCGTTGGGAGCAAGATAGCCTAAAATTTTTGGATGGCCTGCCTTGACAAGGGTGAAAGACTTGTTATTTTATTTTTGATTTTTCAAGCAGTATAGCCGCTCCTAAGCGCGGCAGCGAAGCGGTAAAACGAATAAGGAAAAAGACAATGCCTGTTTATGAGTACCAATGTAAGGAATGCGGACATATTGAAGAAGCATTTCAGAAAATTTCAGAGTCCCCCCTTGAGATCTGCCCTCAGTGTAAGGGTGCCCTCAAAAAATTGATATCCCATAGCGCCTTTCACCTTAAGGGCTCCGGGTGGTATGTGACAGATTACGGCGGGAAAAAATCCGGAGCCCAATCCGGTGGCGAATCCAAAGAAAAATCTGCAAGCAAATCAGAGAGTGCAGCTTCCAAATCCGGTGACGCCAAAAAAAGCGGGTAGCCGTTGAAGAAGCTATATTTAATTCATCAATAAAATTTATAGACCAAACATTAATACCTAAAGGAGAATTGTATCATGAGTTTGAGACCTTTGAGCGACAGAATTCTGGTTGAACGTGTTGAAGAAGATGAAAAAACAAAAGGCGGTATCTATATTCCTGATACAGCCAAGGAAAAACCTGCCGAAGGCAAGGTCGTTGCATCCGGAAACGGCCGCATGGGCGAAGACGGAAAACTGCTTCCCATGGATGTAAAAGTCGGTGACCGCGTGCTGTTCAGCAAATACGGCGGAACTGAAGTGAAGATTGATGGTATCGATTATCTCATCATGCGTCAGGATGATGTTCTGGGTGTTGTAGAATAGTCTGTCCTGTAAATAATCTGAAGGTAAAAAGAATATTTAAAGATATCATAATTTAAAGAATAATGGAGATTGAATAAAATGGCTAAAGAAATCAAATACGATGCCAAAGCGCGTGAAGCTATGCTCAAAGGCGTTCAGGCCCTTGCCGATGCCGTAGTAGTTACCCTTGGACCCAAGGGGAGAAACGTAGTTATTGAAAAATCCTGGGGTTCTCCCAATGTCACCAAAGACGGTGTGACTGTTGCCAAAGAAATTGACCTTGAAGACAAGTTCGAAAACATGGGCGCCCAGATGGTTAAGGAAGTTTCTTCCAAAACTTCCGACATGGCCGGTGATGGTACCACCACTGCCACCGTCCTTGCCCGCGCCATCTATGAAGAAGGCCAGAAACTGGTTGTTGCCGGCAACAACCCCATGGGTATTAAAAGAGGTATTGACAAGGCTGTTATCAAAATCGTTGAAAACCTTGAAAAACTTGCAAAACCCACCAAAGACCAGAATGAAATTGCCCAGGTCGGTACTATTTCCGCCAACAATGATGAAACCATTGGTAACATCATAGCGGAAGCCATGGACAAAGTCGGTAAAGAGGGTGTTATCACCGTAGAAGAAGCCAAATCCATGGACACTACCTTGGATGTTGTTGAGGGTATGCAGTTTGACCGCGGTTATCTGTCTCCCTACTTTGCAACGGATACCGAAAAAATGGTTGCAGCCCTGGATGGTCCCTTTGTCCTGATCTGTGACAAAAAAGTATCTTCCATGAAAGACCTGCTTCCGGTACTTGAAGAGATTGCCAAAACAGGGAAACCCCTTGTTATAATTGCCGAAGACATTGAAGGCGAAGCCTTGGCGACTCTGGTTGTCAACAAGCTGCGCGGCACCCTGAATGTGGCTGCTGTTAAAGCTCCCGGTTTCGGTGACAGAAGAAAAGCCATGCTGGAAGACATTGCCATCCTCACCGGTGGTCAGGTGGTTTCCGAAGATATCGGAATCAAGCTTGAGAATGTTACTCTTCAGGATCTTGGCCAGGCCAAATCCATCACTATCGACAAAGATAATACCACCATCGTTGACGGTGCCGGTTCCAGAGAGGCCCTTGAAGGCCGTGTAAAACAGCTCCGTGCACAGGCTGAAGAAACCTCTTCAGACTATGACCGTGAAAAACTTCAGGAACGTCTGGCCAAATTGGTGGGCGGTGTTGCTGTCATCAATGTAGGCGCTGCCACTGAGACCGAAATGAAAGAGAAGAAGGCCCGTGTTGAAGATGCTCTGAATGCTACCCGCGCTGCTGTTGAAGAAGGTATCGTCCCTGGCGGCGGTGTTGCCCTTGTTAGAAGCATTGCAGCCCTTGACAGTCTTGATCTTGTTGGCGAAGAAAAATTGGGTGTTGAAGTGATTGCCAAAGCCATTGAATGGCCCCTGCGCAAGATTGCCGACAATGCCGGTGTTGAAGGATCTGTTGTCATCAACAAAGTTAAGGAAGCAGAAGGCGCATTCGGCTACAACGCCAGAACTGATGTTTACGAAGACCTTATTGAAGCCGGTGTTATCGATCCTAAGAAAGTGGTTCGGTTTGCCCTTCAGAATGCAGCATCAGTTGCATCCGTTATGCTGACCACTGAAGCCATGATTGCTGAAATTCCCGAAGACGGCGCAGGCGGAATGCCTGGTGGCATGCCCGGCGGCGGAATGGGCGGCATGGGCGGAATGCCTGGTATGATGTAATAGCTCATACGTCTTGTCATTGATAAATGACACTCAAGCCCCTTTGCCTTTGGTAAAGGGGCTTTTTTTGTCTTGACGGGGCTGGAATGCTCATATACGTAGATTTATTGGGGGGTATCTGGTATGGTGCCCGTGAAAAAGTTGTAGTAATGCGCATTGAATAATTAAGAGGGAGCTTATGACCGCGGAATCAGTCAGCCTGCTGTACATTCTCAATGATGCCGGGCCTGTTGTAAAATTTGTCATGCTTTTGCTGTTGTTTTTTTCCATTATTTCCTGGGCCATTGTGTTCATAAAGTTTCGGTATATTCGCAGGGCCTATAGAGAATCGGCAGACTTCACCGAAGTGTTCTGGCAGTGCAGGACCCTGGCCGACGCCTTTTCCAAAGCCAAGGCCCTGAGATCCAGCCCCGTGGCCCGTATTTTTATGACCGCTTATATGGAGGTGGCCCGGTCCGAGGGCAAGGATGGGCAGGGGGGGGACAAAACGGAGGCCTCCTACTTTCAGGCCATGGGCAGTGTGAAGCGGACACTGCGGCGGGCCATCAATGTAGAGATCCGGCGGTTGACCCAATTGGTGCCTTTTCTGGCCACTGCCGGGAATACCGCCCCTTTTATCGGGCTTTTTGGGACGGTATGGGGGATCATGAGTACCTTCCAGGGCATCGGGCTTTCGGGTTCTGCAAGCCTTGCCGTGGTGGCCCCGGGGATTTCTGAGGCGCTGATTGCAACCGCAGCAGGGCTGGCCGTGGCCATTCCCGCCGTAATAGCCTATAATTATTTTACAGACCGGATCAGGGTTCTGGACTCTGAACTTCAGAGCTTTTCTGCGGATTTGTTGAATATTATTGAACGGGACATCCAGAAAAAAATGGAGGCGTGATGCAGCTTGGATCGGGTAATGACCAACTTATGTCTGAAATCAATGTGACCCCTTTTGTGGATGTGATGCTGGTTTTACTCATCATCTTCATGGTCACGGCGCCCATGATGGTACAGGGTGTGGATGTGGACCTGCCCACGGCAACCTCGGAATCCCTTCCGTCGGATGAAGAAAACCTTATTGTCTCCATTGATGATGACTTAAAGGTGTATATTAATGATCTTGAAGTCAGCGTGGCTTTTTTGACGGAGAAACTGGATGCGGTCATGGAAAATCTGGATAAACGAAAAGTCTATCTTAGGGCCGATAAAAAAGTGCCTTACGGGGTGGTGGTCAATGTCATGTCCCAGATCAAAAAAGCCGGAATTAAGAGTCTGGGGATGATCACGCTTCCCGAAGAGCAGGAGGCCGGCTGATCAATTAAAATGGGTATCCGGTCTAAGAATCGAAACAGGGGCAGGTTTGTGCCTCAGTCATTAGGGTATGGTGCAAAACCTTTTGTTATGGTCTGCCTGCTGTCTCTAACGGTACACCTTGCCTTATTTGCAGGTGTTTTTTTGTTCCATGATTTTGATTTTCTGCCGTCAAAACCTAAGGTGGTCAGGGTTGATCTGGTTTCCTTTGCCCCGGGGCCTGTGGGCGGGCAGACAAAACCGGAACCCATACAGGAAAACAAGTCTGAACCGGCCAAGGATAGTGTGAACCTTAATTCAAAGTCCGTCCCAGAAGTTACCAAGGCCCCCAAACCCTTACCTTTGTTGAAACCGGATGTCAGTCTAAAGTCAAAGCCTAAGAATATTAAAGAGCTCATGGCTGCCCGCAAACCCAAAGCAAAATCGCTTGAAAAGAAAAAAACCCAGAAACTCAAGCCCAAGCCCAAGAAGAATCCTGAGAAAGAATTGGAAAAGGCCAGGCAGGCCCTTGCCCAAAAAGTGGAAGACCAAACCAGAAAACAGATAGATCAGGCCCTCAGGAAGATGCAAGCGGCCATTGAGAATAAAGACAATCAGTCTCCTAAGGGGCCGGGTGCCGCACCCGGAAGTGGTAGCGGTGCCGGAATAAAGGGGAATAATCCCCTGACCCTTTATCAGATGGTGCTTAAATCTGCCATTGAACAGAACTGGGTATTCAACGACCTTATGGCCCGTATGAACCAGAATCTTGAGGTTAAGGTATTCATAAAGATATTAAAGAGTGGGGAAATCAGGGATATTTCCTATGAAACCCGGTCCGGGAACCAGTATCTGGATGAATCCGCAAAAAAGGCCATCCGCCGGGCCAGCCCTTTGCCGGAGTTGCCTAAGGGCATGGCATCCTACGAAGTTGTGGTTGGCTTTACGCCTAAAGGGCTGAAATAAAAACCGGTTGGTTTAAAGGAGTGAATGATTAATATGTGTAATCTACCGTGGAGAACCAAGGTAATGGGCTTGCTTATAGCCTGTTTGCTGGGCTGGGTGCTTGTCTCCCAAGCCCATGCCAGAGACTATGATTATATTAATATCAGCGATCCGTTTTTGAATAAAACCCCGGTGGCCGTGACCCGTTTTAAGGCCCTTTCTGGACAGGATGCTGAAACGAAAGGGGGGACGCAGGCTGAAGACATATTAAAGGCTGCCCTCGATTTTACCGGTTATCTAAAGGTGATGAATCCGGTTGCATTCTTATCGGATCCGGCTGAATCCGGTATTCAGTTGGGCCAGATTAATTTTAAGGACTGGACTGGTATCGGAGCGGAACTGCTTGTTACGGGCGGCATAGAGGTGACCCAGGGCCAGGTGAAATTAAAACTCAGACTCTTCGATACCTTTAACACCAAGCTTGTGGTTGGAAGAATTTACACAGGGCCTTCAGATCAAATCCGGGGAATGATTCACAGGTTCTGTTCGGAAATTTCCATGAAACTCACCGGAAATTACGGGGTGTTCGGCAGCAAGCTGTCCTTTGTATCCATCGTGAAGGGGAACAAGGAGATCTTTGTCTCTGATTTTGACGGATACAACCCCAGACAGGTTACCCGGCATAAAAGTATTTCATTATCACCGGCCTGGTCCCACGACGGTAAATGGCTGGCCTATGTCTCCTATGCCCGGGGAAAACCGGATATTTTTATTAAAAAAATAGGGGATAGCCGTGGGGCCATAGTAAACTACGAGGGAATCAATATAGCCCCAGACTGGATGCCTGACCAGTTAAAACTTGCGGCAACCCTTAGCTTCTCAGGGAACCAGGAAATATATTTGTTGACCAAAAAGGGAGAAATTATTAAAAGGGTTACCAAGGGCTGGGGGGTGAATGTCTCCCCCAAATTTTCCCCTGACGGTAAAAAAATAGCATTTACCTCCAGCCGGGGAGGGAATCCCCAGATTTATATCAAGGATTTACAGTCCGAAGAGGTGACTCGAGTGACCTTTACCGGGCGGTATAACACCTCGCCGGCCTGGTCACCTGACGGCAAGAACATTGCCTATGTGGGAATCGAAAAAAGTAAGATCAATATCTTTGTTCTTCCCCTTGAGCCTGGGACGGGAGTGCCGGTTCAGCTTACCAGGGATCAGGGGAGCAATGAAGACCCGGCCTGGTCACCGGACGGTGGTCTGATTGTCTTTAAATCTGACCGGGAGGGCCGCAAATCAAAGCTGTTTGTAATGACGGCTGCCGGAACCGACCAGCGACGGCTGCTGACCATGAAAGGACAGCAGAGTCAGCCTGATTGGTCCGGTTCAGTAGGGTTTGAAAACTGATGGTAACAGCCATGCGCAGCTTGGCCTTTGGTAACAGCCATGCGCAGCTTGGCCTTTGGTAACAGCCATGCGCAGCTTGGCCTTTGGTAACAGCCATGCGCA